>MDTG01301100.1_pt1 | contig 15060 bp, 15 predicted proteins | sample 811421 | NCBI WGS metagenome assembly MDTG01 (sample SAMN05326645, study PRJNA326480) | marine metagenome | isolation source: seawater | place: Pacific Ocean: South East | collected 2011
AGACTTTGGAAACGCTGGCTTCGTGTTCGAGGTCGGCTGTTGGATTACCGATTTCCATGGTCGGATAGGTGTCCGAGCGCGAAGTGCTGTCCAACATAAGAGCGTCACAGACGATTTTTGAGCGGCATCCATGGGACTTTGGTGTCACTTGGAGCATGCCACGATACGACGACCGACCGCCGTTCTTTGAGATGGATTTGGACAAGATGCTTGAGGTTGTGTTGGGGGCGAGGTGGTGGACCTTCGCTCCTGCGTCCTGATGTTGCCCTGCTCCAGCGTAGGCCACCGAGATGACCTCGGCGTGCGCACCTTCACCTTTGAGAAGAACGGAGGGGTACTTCATCGTCAATTTCGAGCCAATGTTGCCGTCGACCCATTCAACGGTGGCGTTTTCGTGCGCAACGCCTCGCTTTGTCACGAGGTTGTAGACGTTCGCAGACCAGTTCTGAATGGTTGAGTAGCGAATCTTTGCACCCTTCATGGCGATGAGCTCAACCACCGCAGAATGGAGAGAGTCGGTTGAATACGTGGGGGCCGTGCACCCTTCGACGTAGTGAATGCTGCTGCCTTCGTCGGCGATGATGAGCGTTCGTTCGAACTGCCCCATGTTTTGGGCGTTGATTCGGAAGTAAGCCTGAACCGGCATTTCAACGTGCACCCCTTTCGGTACGTAGATGAACGAGCCGCCCGACCACACCGCCGTGTTGAGGGCCGAGAATTTGTTGTCGCTGTATGGAATGACCGTTCCGAAGTATTTCTTGACCACCTCTGGGTGTTCCTTGAGTCCACTGTCCATGTCAAGGAACAGCACGCCTTGATCTTCCAAATCTTCCCGAATGGAGTGGTAAACGGCTTCCGATTCGTACTGTGCAGTGACACCACCGAGCCACTTTTGTTCTGCCTCGGGAATGCCGAGTCGATCAAAGGTGTTCTTGATGTCGTCTGGGACGTCGTCCCAATTCTTTTCGGTGGCGTCGGATGAACGAAGGAAATACGTTACGTTGTCAAAATCGATGTTGTTGAGTTCGCCGCAGTTACCCCAGTCCGGCATGGCTCGTTCCATGAAATGGTGATAGGCCTTGACGCGGATGTCCGTCATCCATTCCGGCTCATCTTTGAGGGCTGAAATGTCTCGGACGACCTTCTCGGACAGACCCTTGTCAAATCGAATCGTAGCGTTCTCGGGGTCGTGGAACCCGAATTGGTAATCGCCGACTGCCTCGCGTGCTTCGTCACTCATGTTCAAACCTCCGTGGTGGCCTCAAGCCATTCATAGCCATCTTTTTCGAGCTTGAGGGCCAATTCAGGACCCCCGGTTTGTGCGATGACCCCACCGATCATGACGTGAACAAAGTGCGGCTGAACGTGGTCAAGGAGTCGCTGGTAGTGCGTGATGATGAGACAGCCGGCTTGAGAAGCGACGCTGTTGATGCCTTTGGCCACAATGCGAAGAGCGTCAATGTCCAACCCCGAGTCGGTTTCGTCAAGGAGGGCAAGGTTTGGCTTGAGCAAAAGCATTTGAAGAATTTCCAAACGCTTCTTTTCTCCACCGCTGAAGCCATCGTTGACGTATCGCGATAGAACGGTTTTCTGCATGTCCAAGGCCGTCATGGCTGCGTTGAGCTCCTTGCGGAAGGCCCGGCCTTTCAAGGGTTCATCACGAACCGATTGAACCGACTTCTTAAGGAACGTACCAACTTGGACACCGGGTATAACAGCGGGGTACTGGAACGAGAGGAACATGCCGGCGCGGGCACGCTCAAACACGCTCATCTCCTCAATGTTGGTGCCCATGTAGTGAATGGTTCCTTTGGTGATTTCGTAGGCGGGGTGGCCCATAATCACGCTGGCCAGTGTGGACTTGCCGGCACCGTTTCGTCCCATGACGACGTGGATTTCTCCGCGATGAATCGTCAACGTCATGCCGTTGAGGATGGGCGTGTCCTCAACGCTGACGTGAAGGTCTTCAACCCTCAGGATTTCATCGGCCATGGTCATTCCCGCTTTTGCGTCTCGTCCCTCCTTTATCAATGGATGTAGTTCTCAAGTGGTCAAGAATTCGTCAAACAAAACAACCGCTCGAGGTTTCTGCGCCGATGCGAGGGTTGAAGTTGACCATGTCGAAGCACGGTCATGGACGACGATTTGGTGGCCAAATACGCCGCCGAAGCCAAAGCTGCAATGGAAGCCGAGGCGACGCGCCGCGTGGAGGAGACAACCGATCCACAAGAAGAGAAGCGATTGCGCAATCTTTCCCTCCACGACGTCGTGGAAACCATCCATTTCATCCCCGCCTTGCTCGCACGACTCGGAGCGGTTCGCGCCGCCTTGGACGGCCACGGTGGAGGCATCGCAGTGTCGAGCGTGGACGTCGCCGATGCACGTCTCGACCTCGTGCTGGACCTGACCGGTGCCTGCCTTTCATGCGGAGCGGCCCCTGGGACGCTCGAAGGGGTGAAATCAGACCTCGAGAGCGACGACGAAGTCGAACGGGTTCGCTTTTCATCGGCCCTCCTCGACACCTTCGACGACCTTGGACGAGAATTCATTCTTGCTCACGGAAAGGTGGACTTCGTTGACGTTACAACCGAAGCAACCGAGGCGTAAACCGGCGAGCCTTTCAAAAAAGAAGGTCCAGAGGAGAGCGCATGACTGCTTGGAGCGATGGGCGACGGGACGACCCGGCACCTTGCAGAGAGCAGGATCACGGTCGGTTCGAGATCACCCAACGCGACGGAAGAGCGCGACTCGGAAAATTGCACACGCATCACGGGGTGCTCGAGACGCCGGCCCTGCTCCCCGTGGTGAACCCCAACATTCGAACCGTGGAGCCCCGAGTGATGTGGGACAAATACGGCATTCAGGCCCTCATCACCAATTCCTACATCATGTGGAAACACGAGGATTTGCGTAAGGTTGCGCAGAACGACGGCGTTCACACCCTCCTCGATTTCCCCGGCGTCATCATGACCGACTCGGGCACCTTCCAGTCCTATGTGTACGGCGACGTTGAGGTCGGCGTGGACGAGATTGTGGCCTTCCAGCGGTCCATTGGCGTTGACATCGCCACCATGCTGGACGTGTTTACGCGCCCCGACATGAAGATGAGCGAGGTTGAGGACGCCGTGCGAGAGACGGAGGCAAGGGCCAAACGAAGCCTGGATGCAGCAGAGGACACGATGCTCAACGGGCCGATTCAAGGCGGTGTGTTTCGAGAACTTCGGCACATTTCTGCCCAACTCATGGGCCAACACCCCTTCGCCGTCCACCCCATCGGAGGCATCGTTCCCGTCATGGAACAGCAACGATACAAAGACTATGCAAAAATCATGATGGCAAGCATGCCCCTTCTGCCCCCAAATCGACCCGTTCACATGTTTGGTTGCGGCCATCCGATGCTGTTTCCCATGTCCATCGCCTTGGGCGCTGATCTGTTTGACTCCGCCGCCTACGCCCTGTTTGCGCGAGACGGCCGATTGCTGACCCCTTGGGGAACGGAACGCATCGATGAACTGGTCGACTGGCCCTTGTTGATGCCTTGCGTCGCTACCACCTCGCCCGCAGAGGTTCGAGCGATGAAGCCCATCGATCGTGAACGCCTGTTGGCCCTCTACAATCTCGAAGTGACGCTTGCTGAACTGGCGCGTTGCAAACAGGCGGTACGGGAAGGTCGAATCTGGCAACTGGCCGAACAACGCAGTCACCAACACCCTGCACTGCGGGAGGCCTTTCTATGGCTAACCACGGCGCCGAGTTTGGACCGAAACGTCCGACCCGAGCGATTCTACACCGACCGAGACGCTGCGAGAGACATCGGTCAGGACCAAGGCATGTGGGAGGACGCATGGGACTACGTTGTCTGGAGTCAGCGGACGCCGAAAACCGGAGGCGTGATGTGGGGCGGCGACGACACGTTCAGCCGACCGCACATCGCCAAGGCTCGACGAACGCTTCAGCTGCGATGGCAGCCCGCTGCACACGCCAACAACGCCGTGGTGTTCCACGGCATTCGAGGCCCTTTTCGAGAGCGAATCAACGACGTTCTTGAATGGCTCACCGTTCACCATCCGACGTTACAACCGTTCGTCCTCACGCCGATCGGCCTCGTTCCAGCGTCCCTTGAGGACCTCAACCCCTTCGCTCACATCGACGCACCCCGTTGGGTGCTGCGACATGAACCCGAGGCCGAATGGATTCGGCGCGAGTTGCACCGTCTGGGAATGAGCAAAACGAATGTTGCAACGGTTGATGTTGCGGGCGACGGTATGAAACAACGCCTCGCAGCGGCGTTGGAATCCATGTCGCTCGACAACGATGTTCACGAACCACTTCCTGCGGAACAACGAAACCGTGCCCGCTCAACCCTGCGCTCTGAACAGGGAAAAGCCAAACAGATGGTGTTGCTGAACACCGACGCCGAAACCGCCGGCTCCATCATGGAGGGAGCCACGTTTGTCGTCAACCGAGAAGGGCGGGTAAAGAACATCAACGATTCGGAAGGACGTCATCTGTTCAGCCCTCGCCTGAGAGACGGTGGCATGTCTGTGGCCAATCAAGGGGCTCGTGCTTTGTTCGACCACCGAAGCGAACCTCTGCCCACCGGTCTGCCGCGAACGGAATGGTGGGGCAACGGTGGGAAGGGACCCGCTGTGGTGGTGGTTAACGCTGATGCAGAACCCTTTGTTCGAAAGGGTCGCAACGTGTTTCATGGCTTTGTGGTGGCGTGCGATGCGTGGCTTGCACCCGGTGAGGCTTGCTTGATCGCCAGCGAGGCCGGAGAACTCCTGGGCCACGGACGTTCTGAGTGCACGTCCACCGAAATGGCGTCGATGACCAAGGGCATCGCCATCAAAACACGGGGCGGCATGGACGACTGAGCGTCAACGAATCACCCCAAGCCTTCATGAGTCGTCTTCACCCACCCAGCAACGGAGAGAACCATGTCGGATGAACCTGTCATCCATACCAAGGAGCTATCCAAGTCCTACGGCCCGCACGTGGCGCTGGACAAATTGAACATCAGCATCCCGCAGGGAGCGACCGGCCTGCTGGGTCAAAACGGGGCCGGAAAGTCCACGTTTCTGAAGACCGTTCTGGGCTTGATTCAGGCCACATCGGGGGAGGGATCCGTGCTCGGTTATGACATTCGGACTCAGGGCGTTGAGATTCGTCAGCGCATTGGATACATGCCCGAGTACGATGCCCTCAACCCTGACATGGACGCCATTCATCAGGTTCGATACTCGGGGGAACTGCTCGGGATGAACCCGACCGTTGCGATGAATCGCGCTCATGAAGCTCTCCAATTCGTTGGGATTGGTGAGCAGCGCTATCGAGAAATAGGGAGTTTTTCCACAGGAATGAAGCAGGCGACAAAATTGGCATGCGCCATCATCCACGATCCAGACTTGTTGATTGCGGATGAACCTTCGAACGGATTGGACATGAAAGCGAGGGAGTTCATGATCAGCACGCTCAACACGATGGTCAACGACGCTCAGCGATCGGTTCTGATGGCCAGCCACCTGATGGAAGACGTCGAGCGGGTGTGTGAAAACATCATTTTGCTGCACAAAGGGACCTTGGCTGCTCAGGGAAAAATAGAGGATCTCAAGGCCATCGACAGGGAGATCGAGATTCACGTATGGGGCGGAGCCACTCCCCTCGAGGAACGCTTGACCGACCAAGGCTTCCGTGTTCGCCGCGAAGGGCGCGTAATGCGAATCGCTCATACGCAGGACCACACCACCACGCGAATTCTCCAAGCTGCGGCCGATGTGGGTGCACAAATCCGCCGCATGCACGAATACGAAGCCTCGCTGGAGGACTTGTTCCTCGCCATCATGGACAACCTTGGCTACAGCGTCAAATCGAGCGACGACCTGCTGAGGTCCCCCGCTGAAGCGCGTCGGGTTGATGCGCCCGAATCAATGGGAGGTGGCGGTTCATGAGCGACGAGGAAAGAACAGCCGAGGCCCCCGTCACCGGACAGGGCCGGATGGACGTGGCGTGGGGGGCCAACACAGGCGACGAACATCCCGAGCAAGCACAAACTGCAAACACAGCGCAAAGCGGGGAGATTTTCGAGCAGCGCTACACACCTTGGTCCGGACAACTCAACCCTCGCTGGATGCGAAACTGGTCCATTCTAAGGCATCACCTTTTGGGTGTGTTCAGAAAAGGCCACCGACCGTGGACCATGCCGACCCGGATCTTCATTCTCATTGCGTTTCTTGCCTCGCTGGCTGATGCGGGCATGACCCTGCTTTCCGGGTTGGTTGGAAGTGCAGAATTCCACGCACTCTTTGGTGTCAGTCGGGATAACCTGTACGGACACGTCCTGGGCTTCTTCCCCCGCAATGTCCTGTATTACCCCATCGTTGCGGCCTTGTTGGTGGGTGGTGTCATCTCCGAAGACCGTCAGCACGGTACGTCCGCGCTCTATTTTTCCCGCCCCGTCTCGAGGTTTGACTACGTGGGCATGAAATTCCTCTCGGTCGCCATGATACAAGCCATTGTTGTGCTCATCACCTACGTGCTTTACTTCCTCGCCGAGGTGGTGGCGTACGGCAGGGGCTGGGCTTGGATGGTCGACATCTTTCCAATGTTCCTCGCCGGCATGCTGGCCGGTGCCTTGCTCATCATCACCTACACCAGCATCGGGCTCAGCCTGTCAAGTGTGTCCACCGGGCGGTTCTTCCCCGGCATCGGACTGCTGGCCATTGTCTTCGGCACCAAAACACTGGCGAGCATCGTCAAGAATCTCTTTGACCGAGAACTCCTCTATCTCATCTCTCCATACGACTGCGTGGCCCACGTCGGACAGGCCATCATCGGAACCCAAACGACCTACGATCAATATTCGTGGACCTATTCCTTGGTGGCCCTGATCGCCATGAACGCCGTCGCACTCTACGTCCTGGCTTCCCGTGTGGCTTCCATGGAGGTGACCCGGGAATGATGCCCGACTTCACCCAGCAAGGGGCGGGGGAACCCACGCCTGCACCCAACGCACCGGCCGCACCGGTCGTGTACTTCAACGGCGTCTCAAAATCCTACGGCCGAATTCACGCCCTGAGCAACGTGACGCTGGGACTTAGCGGAGGTGTCACCGGAATTTTAGGGATGAACGGAGCGGGCAAATCAACGCTGTTCAAACTCCTGATGGGGAAACTTCGCCCGAGCGCAGGTGAAGTGAAACTCTTCGGTGTTGACCCCTGGAAGAACCCGTCTCCGTACGCGAAAGTTGGCTTTGTGCCCGAGCACGAGAAGATGCACGACTGGATGACGGCCCTGGAGTTTGTGAGCACCTTTGCCCGCCTGCACGGAATGACTCGGAGTGAAGCGAAAACCGAGGCCGCTCGCGTCCTCGATTTCGTTGGATTGAGCGACGTCGCCAACAAGGAAATCGGTCGTTTTTCCAAGGGCATGCGTCAGCGGACGAAAATCGCCCACGCCCTGGTTAACAATCCGGAGCTGATCGTTCTTGACGAGCCCCTACAAGGGTGCGACCCGCTGGCACGAACCACCATCATGAACGTCATTCGTGAACTTGGAAAGCTGGGTCGCACCGTGCTTGTGAGCAGCCACATCCTCAGCGAAATTGAGCGCATCACCGAACAAATCGTTATTCTCCACCAGGGGAAATTGGTGGCCTTGGGCAACCTGCACGCCATTCGTGAGCGTCTCGATGAAATCCCTCACACCATTCGTATCGTGGGCGACGACGCCCGGTCCCTAGCAAAAGATATCCTGAGCCACCCAGCCGTGTTCGGCGTCAGTTTCCCAAACGAGACGGAATTGCTCATCCAGACCTACCATTTCGGTCAGATGCATGCAGAATTGCCCCGATTAATCGTCGAGAACGGCCACAACGTGCACCTGATCGACAACCCTGACGACGACCTTGAATCCCTACTCCACTACCTCGCAGGCGGTGAGGTCTGATGGCGAGCAGCAATCTTCCCAGCCTCTGGAGCGGCATGGACCGCAAGGCCCTGGCCATCGGTGAGTTCACCCTCCGACAGCAACGAAAACGGCTTTCGACGTGGGTGGTCTTGCTGGTCGGCGTTGCCGCCATGGGCGTCTTGACCATGTTCTACGTGGACGCCATGACGCGGGACTACGAAGCCGTGGACAACGATGGCGATTCCTACGACTGGGACAACGACGGCTATCCCAACGGGCAAGAGCAGATGCACGGCACCAACATCTTCGACCCGTTGGACCACCCCGGGCTGTTCGACCCGCCCATCGCTGCGGACGACGCAAGCGATTGGATCAACGAAGACGACTTTGACTGGGACGCCTTGGAGGAAGGCAGCGTTGGTGTTGACGACAACGGTGATTGCGATACAGAGCGCAGGACGGAATCTCAAAAGGACGCCAACGGAAACGGCGTGCCGTGCGACATTCAAATCCGAGCTGACCGCTACGGTCAGGGAACGTTCACGATTGAGAGTGACGGGAATGTTGACGAAGACCCGGACGACGAAGCGTACGCTCTTGAGGCCATTCACCGCAGTTTTGTCCTTGCGATTGGGAAACTGGGCGTCGTGTTCTTGATCGGAATCTTCGTTCCTCTGTTCATGGCCACCGGACTCATTCGGAACGAAATGACCTCCGGCACGATGCATTTTATGCTCGCTAAACCCATCGCCCGCGGGGAGGTGTTTTTGTACCGTTTGCTGGGGTTCTATGCACTGGCATGGACCTACCTCACCGCACTTATCGCCGCCTTGGCGTTGGTTGCCGGGTTGATGGGACCCGGCGACGGCCTGTACCGATTTGAGGACCTCGGGGTTTGGATGTCGGTTTGGCTAGCGTCCATCCTCGCCATCACGGTGTACGGGATGTTGTTTTGCACCCTTGGAGTGATGTGGAAGCACGGGATGGTCCTCGCACTTCCTTTTGCAGCGTGGGAACTCGGCATGATTCTGACCACCTTGGGCGCACCCGATGCAGCCATCCTCCGCTTTTCCGTCATCGGTTGGGCCATGAACATCGTCGATGCGGGGGCAGCCATGGCCTGGCAGGACACACCCTTGCTCATCCAGATGGGGTTGTGGGGCGGAGGTAACGAAGCGCTTGAAGGGGCCGAGGCGCTGAACGTGTTCTGGTCAACACCGGGGCTCGGCCTCGGCGCATTGGGCACCGTCGTGGTCTCCGTGCTCGTGCTGGTGTTCCAAGCTGTTGCGTGCTGGTTGTTGGGAAGCACGCTGTTCAAGTCCAAAGAAATCGAATGAGGTGGCGATATGAGCACAACGGACACCTTCGAGGGCGACTTTTCCACCATGTGGCGCCTCGGCGTCCGAGAACCCCTTTGGCATCTGACATGGGATTGGTGGTGGTGGTTGGTCATGATCGACGATCCGGAGGGGGAAGAATGGGGAAAACAACTCATGGTTCTCTGGTCCACCAAGGACAACGACCGAGTCGAAGTCAACGGAACGCCATGGACGCCGAGCGGTCGGCCGGGGTTTGATGAGCACGGTGGAATGCTGATCGACGGCATGGTTTGTGCTTGGTGGTTCGACGGTCAGCGGATGCACGAGCCCTACATCAAGCGCACCTGCGACATGATTGCGATGGACGATGCACACCCTGCCTGGCCAAAACAGGGCGGCGGAGATGGCGGTGGCGCCGTCGTGCCGTTGCTCCCCGACGATTTGTCGATGGGCCTCCACACCGACAAGACCTCGTTTTGGCTCAACTTGAAGGGGGATAAAATCCCGGTTTCGGAAGGTGCACCCAAACAAATGGCACTCACGATGTCTCCGTGGAATCCCGCGATGTCCGTGGCCCGACCATCCACCGCAACCTACGCCGGAGGAATGGGCTACGACATTCTCCGAGTGCACGGTGCAAAGGTCGGTGGAACAATCGACGGTCAACCCGTCACCGGCAGCGCTTATTTCCAAAAGGTGTGCGTTCAAGCACCTTCGCCGCCGTGGTACTGGGGCGTTCTTCACTTCGAAGACGGCTCCTACATGGATTGGTTCCTTCCTCACCTTTCCCCGACCATGACCGCCCGAACACCGCGACCGTGGAAACGTCGAGACATCCAGCACATCGCGCTGTCCCAAGGCGGGTTGTTCCACGATGCCATGAACAAGCGCACGGAGCGATTCGCACGTGTCAAGGTGGAGAAATTGGCATCGAAACGCTTGGAGGGTTCCCACGGGAACAGCCCGGGAGCGCCTCTACCGATGTTCAACGTCCACATGTGGAACGGCCGAACGAGCATCAAGTTCACCGTCAAGGCCGTGGAGCGGGCAAATTGGCATTTTGACCAACCCACCCGAGGTGGTCTGTGGTCCCACCTCACCTACAACGAATATCCGCTGTCGCTCACTCGTCTTGAAATCAAAGACGAATTTGGCAAGCGTACGCGGCGCGATTACGGGTGGGCCCGAGGCAACGCCGAGCACGCATGGGGCGTCCTTCACTGAATTTCAGGTGCCCTTGGAGGGGAAGTTATTTCCCTTACCCCGTACCAAAGGAGATTGAGGACTGAACGTGACCGACGAAGAAGCCGTCCAAGAAGCGACGGGAGAGGCGACCCAAGATGTCAAACAAACCGGTGGCCAAGGCGATGCAAATCGTGAAAAATACCGGTTGATTTCAGGCGAAGAAATCCTCGAAAACGGTGAGGCACGACCGAGCACCCTTGCGTTCCTCGGCATGTACATCCTTGGCGCTCTGGTGTTCGGTGTCCACATGCTGTTTCAAAACGGCATCGACCCGGCAGACGACGCTTCCATCTTGCTGAAACTCACTGCGACCTTGATCGAGCTCACGAATTGGGAAACGCTTCCGGTTGGTTTTGTTCTGGTCATGTGTTTTCTTGTGTGGGCCAACAGAATGCTCAACATCTCAACCTCCGGCAAGTGGGTCACCGTTGCCCTCTTGCTGATCACTTTCCTACCGGTCGTCATCACGATTGACAACCTGATCAGCACAATAGCAGGGTGGTTTGGAGCAGCCGATGGCGCATTTGAGATCCCGTTTCTCCCAGACACCTACAACTACTTCATTTCCGGCCTGATGTTCCTCGTGGTGTTTTGGGCGTTTACGTACAAATATCAGCGCAGTTTCTCATACGCCATAACAACAAACGCCATCATATTCCAGCATGCGTTTTTGTTGTCTCGGTCCCACCGGCGAATCTTGTTTGACCGCATTTCAGAGGTGATGGTTGAGCGAACCCCAATGGGCACACTGTTGGGCTATGCAACGGTGACCATCATGACCGATTCCGGGGTGGGTTTGGTTGAAGAATCCGTCGGCGTTGGCGCTGGAGCCTCAGGGTTGGCCGGAGGAAGCACCACCAGTGGAGACGACTCGACAGCCGACAAGGTGAGAAAAGGGGTGCTCCGTTCCATGTTCGCCTTCCTCACCTACCAGCGAACCACACGCCGGGTCGACCATGACCCGCGCCACTGCTTCTACAAAATTCGAAAGTGGGAAGATGTCAAAATGATGCTGAACGAAATGCATCGCAAACATTCTCAATCAAACATGCTTGAAGACATCAAGAGCGCGTTGAACAACGCAGACGAATCCGAAGCTTGAGAGCAGTGGTGTTGGAGCGAGCCTTCAAAAGGCCGCTGGCGCAGCGCAGGTTGGAGAAGATACCATGGTTGAAGCGTTGTTGGAGAAACCCATTCACCTGTTTCGAGAAGGCGACATTGACGGTGCGCTTGCGGACCTCGAAGACAAGATACAAAGCAACGCAGACGTCCCTGAACTCCACCACATGTGGGCTGAGTTTGCCAACATGAAGAACATGGAAGCTCAAGACGACGTGATCGCCGGTCGTAAAATCATGAACGCCTACAAGAAAGCCATGGAACTCGACGAGGACAACATGGAATACATCGCCGATTTTGCATCCTTCGCCCTCGAATGCCGCCGTATCCCGGTGGCGGTCAAGGAATTCCAGCGCTACGCTCGACGCCTTGAACTTGAAGACATTCCCGTCGATGAGGTCCTCTTCACGGCCAGCAGAAATCTGGTGGACGCCATTGAGGTGATGGACCCCAGCCGTCAGGCTCCCATGATTCAACCCTGGCTCAAGCAGGCCCTCGAATGGGCGGTTGGTGCGCTCGGCTTTTCCACCGAAGAAGCCGTGTCGGCGCTGAACGCTGATGAGTGAAGGAGATGGTCCACTGACCGAGAAGGTTCGGTTGTTTTTCCGGATCGGCTACCTCGGAGATGGGTACCACGGCAGTCAAATTCAACCCGATGTCCGCACCGTTCAAGGTGAATTGATTCGAGTCTTTCGTTCGCTCAAGTGGCTAACGGGACCTGCTGAGGATCAACTGCTTGTTCTCTCCAGTCGAACCGACGCAGGCGTTCATGTCCGCATCAACGGAGGCATCGTCGATTTGGAACGGGATCTCTGGGCAGCCTTGTCCCCCAGGAAAATGATTCGAGCGGTGGACGATCGTTTGGACGGCACCATCGCCTTCCTCACGGTGGAGGAGGTCGAAGCCGATTTTAATCCCAGATTGGCGCTGCATCGTGTGTACCGATATCGCCTAGAGGCCATGGAATACTGGGACGAACCCGACCATGAGACGTTTCGTCGGTGGCTGTCGATGTTCGTTGGGACCTACGATGCCCGAAACTTCGCCCGACTCGAGGAGGGAAAAAACCCGATTCGAACGATTCTTGACGCCCAACCATGGATGGATGGCGACCGGCTGATGGGGTTTGAAATCAAAGGGGAGGCGTTTCTCTGGAATCAGGTCCGTCGTGTGGCAAACGCCCTGTTTCGGCTCTCGGTGGGTGACCTGCAGGAGCGCGAGGTCAAAGCAGCGATTGAGCGACCCGAAGAACCGGTGGATTTCGGGGTCGCACCTGCTCAGTGGTTGGTGCTGTGGGGGGTCGCTTGGAGTCGAGCCCCGCTGCCCGCTCAAGGGCCTGCAGCGATTTTTTCGGCCCCACCGACCGGAAGAACGGCAGAACGAACCCGGAAAGGCCGCTGGCAGCACGCAGCCCAGCACGAAATCAAGGCAATGCTGTACAACGAATGGGCCGAACTGGGGACCTTGCCAGTGGTTTACCACCGCTCACAGTGAGAGCGTGATTCGGTCGCCGTCGTTGAGATTCATACGCTCTCGCAAAAAGGCCATTGAAATGATTTCAACGACGTCGACGTGGCGGGTCAGGTCGGGAATCAAAACCGCACATTCAATCGTTTGACCGTCGTGATGGACGACGCCTTTGAACGCAGAGGCTCCACCAAAGGATACACCGTCCCTGAGGAAACCACGGATTCGGATGCGCTCGTAGTCGGAGACGTCCAGCAATTTTGCTGCCGCTCGGTCGTCCTCGGGCGCATCGAGCGTGTCAATGCCCGCTTTTTGGCGCAGCGCGATGTAGTGAGAAAACATGGCCTGATCGATTTCCATGTTGAGCGTTCCCGGCCACGCCTTGCCCCCCAACACGTCTCGAAACTGGTCTTGATAGTGAGGTTGGGACATGAAAATGTGGGCTCGTCCGAGCCCGCTGCTCACCGTCCCGGTAAGTTCCATGGCTCCGGGCCGGGTTCTTTCCTTATGAGGATGCGTTCAGCCCTGCCTGAACTCTTCATAAACACTCACGACCATGATGCGTTATGAGCGACGACGACCACGAAAAGCGTACAGAACAAGATGAGGAGTCCCACAGCCTCGAAGAACATCTCCACCAATTTGGGGACCGAGACATGCCCGATTTTATTGACGCACTGAATCGTTTTGTGACGCACGTGTCAACCATGGATTGGCCGGACGCGTTCAAGCTTGACGAAAACGAAACGTTCTGTTTCACCGTCTTTCGGTCGTTCTGGCGCCAGCACAAACGTGAGCGTCTGGAAAGCAGAGAAGACGAACGTCGCATTCACATGCGGTTTCAGGGGGTTGATGAGGAGGAACTGCGACGCTTTCTCCACCGAACGTTCGGAGCACCGAACGAAGAGTCGGAATCGGTTTTGAACATCGATCCCGAGCACCATCAACCGGACGGGGAGCACACCGATGCAGATTCAATAAAGCGTCAACAACGGTTCCAAGACGAGTGGTCTTGACGGGCTCAGAATCTCAGTCCGGTTGCGAAGGCGAGGAATTCAACCGAAGAGCGTTTGTTCTCGTTGCCGTTCTTAGCAAAGGAAATCACCGATGTCTCGATTCGGATGTTTTGGATGGACGTGCAATCGAGTGAATCGGCTTGCTTTTTGAGACGCAATAGAACCTCCCTACGGCCGTAGTCAAGCACGGCGTCGTAGGATTGTAGACGGCCCCCAAAGATGCCTTTGGCCCACATGATGAACATCTGTCCGATCGAAGGCCCCACACAAATGCTCACGTGAAGCAAGGTGGATGAGGTCGCACGCATGGACTTCGTCTCCGGTGCGGTGGAAGATTGTTCAGCGTTCTGAAGCATGCTGCCGAGTCGTTTTTCCTCCTCGTTCAACGCCGTCAACAAGGTTCCCTGATACCAGCGACCCAACGCCCAGGATATGAAGGGAAACAAAAATGGAATCAGAATCAGCAGGGCATAAAACCCAACAGCGATGGCTGTTCCTTCGGCCACGAAATCACCTCAAGCGACGATGACAGCGGTACCGTAGCAGAAGAGTTCTGAAGCACCCGAGGCGACGTTTGAGGTGGCGAAACGAACGTTCACAACCGCGTTGGCGCCCATGCCGTGAGCCTGCATGATCATGCGTTGGAGTGCTTCATTTCGAGACTCGTTTAGAAGCTCGGTGTAAGCCTTCAATTCTCCGCCAACGATGTTTTTCAAGCCGGCAAAGATGTCCTTGCCGATGTGCTTTGCACGGACGGTTGAACCGGTCACGAGACCCAGCGAACTTGTGATGGTCTTGCCGGGGATGGTTTCAACGTTGGACATGTGCATGGAGATGACCGCTTGAGGTTGCATGCAGGTACGTGGACGCTCTGCTTTATCAACATCCGCATGCGATGGTCTGGGCCCGTTGGGCGATGAGTTGTCGGTCAAAGGATGGGTTGGTTGCGCAACCATTCCAAGTCAGAAATGTAGAGTTGTCGTATG
>MDTG01001000.1_pt1 | contig 15059 bp, 15 predicted proteins | sample 811421 | NCBI WGS metagenome assembly MDTG01 (sample SAMN05326645, study PRJNA326480) | marine metagenome | isolation source: seawater | place: Pacific Ocean: South East | collected 2011
CCGCCGCTGCGCCGCCGCGCGCCTCGGCTCTCGCCTCGTCACCGCCCGCCGCGAGCGGCGCGCCATCGAGGTCGTCGTCCAGGACGCGCCCGCCGGCGGCGCCCCGGCGCTCGCGCCCGCGACCATCGACCTCACGGCGCGCCAGCGCTTCGAGCTGCCCGCCCTCGACCGAACCCGCGACCCGGCCCGGCGCCACGGCCTGAGCACCTACTTCGGCGACATCCAGCAGCACAGCGCCCACAGCGACGGCGTCGGCGGCGCCGACGAGGCCTACTGGCGCGCGCGCTGGCGCTACGGCGACGACTTCGTCGCGCTCACGGACCACGAGTCCTTCCTCGGCAAGCGCACGGGCCCCGGCGAGTGGGAGTACCTCCAGCAGGTCGCCGACCGTCACGAGGCCCCCGGCGCCTTCGCGACGCTCCTCGCCTACGAGTGGACCGGCAAGATGTACCCGGGCCCGGGCCACAAATGCGTGTACCTCCCGGAGCGCGGCCTCCCCCTCGTCTCGCGCGACGAGCTCCCCGAGGGGCGCGCGCTCGTGCAGCGCATCAAGGAGCTCGGCGGCATCGCCGCGCCGCACCACATCGGCTGGACCGGCTGCGACGAGGAGGGCCACGACCCGGAGGGGCAGCCCTTCTGGGAGATCGTCAGCTGCCACGGCTGCTACGAGCACGCCGACCACCCGCTCGGCATGCGCGGCGAGCACACGCACCAGCTCGCCGACGTGATGCTGAAGAAGGGCCACCGCTTCGGCTTCACCGGGAGCACGGACAGCCACGGGCTGCTCTGGCACCACGGCGAGGCGCGCAAGCGCGACCCCTACCGCACGGGCCTCTGCGCCGTGCAGGCGCCCGAGCTGAGCCGCGACGCCGTCTTCTCGGCGCTCCGCGCGCGCCGCTGCTACGCGACGAGCGGCGTGAAGATCCTGCTCGACGTGCGCGTGAACGGCGCGCCCATGGGCAGCGAGATCGAGGCCTCGGGCCCGCTCGAGGTCGAGGTCGAGGCCGTCGCCGAGGGGCCGATCGCGCGGGTGGATCTCGTGACCGAGGCGGGCACGATCACGAGCGCCCCCGGCGAGGGCGACGCGGTCCGCTTCGAGGGAGAGCTCGAGGGCCGCTACGTCTACGCCCGCGTCGTCCAGGAAGACGGTGAGATGGCCTGGTCGAGCCCGGTCTTCGTGGACTGAGCGTCGAGGCGGTCCGGAGGAGCGCTCCACGGCCACCGGGTGCTGGATCGACCCGGGGTCGCGCCGACGTCGCCCGGCTCCGACGGTCGCGGCTTCGACGCTCGCGCCGCCAGGCCCCTCGCCGCGAACGGCACCGGGCGGGCTTCTCGGCGGCCGCGGACCGGGCACGGCTGGGCACGGCTCGGCACGACCGGCATCGCCGGGCTTCTCCTCGGCCGCCGAAACGGGCAGGGTCGAGGCATGCGCTCGCCCTTTGCCCTCGCGCCCTTGGCCGCCCTCCTCCTCGCCCTGCCGCTCGCCGGCTGCGGGGACGACGACGGCGCCCCGGCCGGCGCCTGCACCACCGCCGCGGAGTGCGCGGGCAGCGAGCGCTGCGTGGACGGGCGCTGCGTGCCGACGCCGGAGACCGACGCGGGCACCGGCACCGACGCGGGCACCCCACCCTGCGCCGCCGGCCAGGTCCGCCGCGACGGCGTCTGCGCGAACGACTGCGGCGACCCGAGCGCCGTGGCCTGCGAAGCGGGCTTGGTCTGCAACTACGCCACCGGCGCCTGCGCCGACGCGGGCGCCAGCGGCCTGCTCACCGGCGAGGGCGAGGCCTGCGGCGAGCGCACCTGCCTGCCGGGGACCGAGTGCGCCGGCGGCGAGTGCGTCGCGGCGCCCCCCTGCGCCGCCACCCGCTGCGACGAGTCCGCCTGCTGGGGCCGCGCCTGCGCGAGCGAGCGCCCGACGGCCCTCTGCGCCCCGGCCCCGCTCGAGCGCATGAACGAGCCCGACTTCATCGCGGGCGGCGACGGGGGCGCCTTCGACCTCGAGTTCGACGACGCCTGCAACGCCTACGTCGTCACCATGATCAGCGGGCCGGACTTCCTGCGGCAGCTCGAGCCCGACGGCACGCTCACCGTCTGGACCGGCGTCACCAACCTGAACATGGGCGAGGTCGCCGTCCTGCGGCGCCCGGGCGGCGAGTTCGGCACCGGCGATGGGGAGCTCGGCGAGGTCGCGCTCACCTACGTCTGCTGCGCGAGCTGCGGCTGCGTGGGCGACGACCCGCAGGGGGTCGCGCGCCTGGTCCGCGGGGCGACGGAAGAGCTCCCCATGGAGGTGATCGCCACGCCGAGCCCGGGCGCGGGGCCCTGGGGCGTCACGGCCGTCGACACGGGCCCCTACGGGCTCACCTACGACGCGCGCGATCGCCTCTACGTCGGGAACGTCGAGGCGAACGGCGACCTCGTGCGCGCCGACGTGGCCGCCGGCACGAGCGAGACCCTCACCACCTTCGAGGAGCGGGTCCACGCGACCGCCGTCTTCGGGCCCCGCTCCATCCTCGTCGCGCTCGCGGGCGGCGCCGTCGTCGAGGTCGATACGGAGACCGGCGCCACCACGCCCTTCGCAGAGCTCGCCACGGACGTGACCAGCATGGTCCGCGACCCCTTCACGGGGCGCGTCTACGTCTCGACGCCCGAGCCGGCGATCCGCGTCTTCACGCCCGACGGCGAGCCGCTCGACGCCCTCGAGGCGCCCCCGGCGGCGGGCCGCCTCGCCTACGCCCCCGACGGCTTCCTCTACTACCTCGTGGTCGGCTGGCCGACGACCGCCCAGGTCCTCCGCTACGCCCTGCCCGAGCGCCTCGGCGACTGACGCCGGCGGGCGTCGGCCGCGGAGGGCGCCTCTCGAGGCTCCACCACGCGACAGCCGCCCGAGCTCCCCCCGCGGCCGCCGTCCCCGGCGACCTCGCCGAACGCGCGAAGCCCACACCGCGGCTACGGCGTGGGCTCCTTTCGGACGCGCAGAGTCCGTGCGCGCGGACGGGGCGCGCTCAGCGGTGGTGCTGCTTGCGCTCGCGCTCGACCTGCTCCTTGTACTCGACGCTGTATCGCGTCCAGGGCCGCAGCTCGAGGCGCTTGTAGGAGATCGGCTCGCCCGTCCCCTCGCACACGCCGTAGTCGCCCTCTTCGAACTTCTCGAGGGCGTTCTGGATCTGCACCAGGAGCTTCCGCTCCTTGTCGGCGAAGCGCATCAGGTAGGCCTGCTCCGTGTGCCGCTGCGCCACGTCCATCTCGTCGCTGAGCGGATCGATGTTCGAGATCGCGTCGCTCAGGTGCTCCTTCTGGCCCTGCATGACCCGGTCGCGCTCGACGAGGAGCTTCTCGTAGAGCGTCTTCACCTGCTTCTTGGTGAGCTTCGCGTCCGGATGGGCCTGAGGCTCGAACTTCGGCTTGCCGTCCGACTTGGCGGTCGTCGACTTCTTGCTGCTGGTCTTCTTCTTCGTGGCCATTTCAGCTCCGCGCCCCCCTCGAGCGGGGCTTCTGGGGGCGGGGATGATTGCCATAGGCGCGGGCGGATCGCAATGGGGCTTCCCCAACCCATCGAAATCCCGAGCCTTTACCCAGACCATCGCGAAGACGCGGCGCCCTCGGGCATGATGCGCTCATGAGCTTCGACCCCTTCCTCGGCGGCGGCCCCTTCACGCCCCGGATCGCCCGGTTGCGCGTCGAGAGCGGCGGCGCGCTCGGTGGCGCGGACCTCGACGCGACGCGGGAGGCGGGCTGATGGCCGGCATCGACGAGTCCATCCCCTTCCGGGCGCTCCGCATCGCCGTGATGACGGTCTCGGACACGCGCACGGAGGAGGACGATCGGAGCGGCGCCATCCTCGTCGAGCGGGCGGAGGCGGCCGGTCACGAGGTGGTCGAGAAGAAGATCGTGCGCGACGAGCGGGAGGCCCTCGAGGCGCAGCTGAGGGCGTGGATCGCGCGGACGGACGTGGAGGTCGTGATCGCGACCGGGGGCACGGGCGTGACCGGGCGGGACGTGACGCCCGAGGCCTTCGAGGCCGTCTGGGAGAAGAGCATCCCGGGCTTCGGCGAGCTCTTCCGCTGGATCAGCTTCCAGAAGATCGCGACGAGCACGATCCAGTCGCGCGCCTGCGGGGGCGTCGCGGGGGGCACCTACCTCTTCGCGCTACCGGGCTCGACGGGCGCGGTGAAGGACGGCTGGGACGAGATCCTCGTGCACCAGCTCGACGTGCGGCACCGCCCCTGCAACTTCGCCGAGCTGATCCCACGCCTCCGCGAGTGAGGGCCGCTCCCTTCGGTCCCGACGCTCTCCGCCGTCCGCTTTCCGCGGTCCGAAGGTGGCGCCGGCGGGAACGGTCCTGGCCGCGTTCGCGGAGTAGGGCTTCCGTCCCTTCGCGCCCGGCTGCGCGTGGCACGAGAGCCCCCCCGGTAGCCCGCGGAGCGGCCGCAGCGGATCCGTCGGTCGCCGCCTGCGGACAGCGGACGGCGGATCGCGGAGAGCGTGAGCGGAGCGAGCGTGAGCGGGTGGGCGCGCTGTGGTAAGCAGCGGCATGACCGTCCCGTTCCAGCCGTCGGGCGTGTGGACCGCGCTCGTGACCCCCTTCGACGACGCCGGTCAGATCGACGTCGGCCGCTTTCGCCGCCTGGTGGAATTCCAGGTCGCGCAGGGGGTGACCGGCGTGTTGCCCTGCGGGACGACCGGCGAGTCACCGACGCTGACCTGGAAGGAGCACGACGACATCGTGCACCTCGCCCTCGAGACGGTCGGGGACCGCTGCGGCGTGCTCGCGGGGACGGGCAGCAACAACACGGCCGAGGCCATCCGCGGGACGAAGGACGCCCTCGAGACCGGCGCGAGCGCCGTGCTCCTCGTCGACTGCTACTACAACGGCCCGAGCAGCCTCGAGCTCCGCACGCGCTACTACGAGCAGGTCCTCGAGGCCGTGCCGGACATCCCCATCGTCCCCTACGTGATCCCCGGCCGGAGCGGCTGCGCGCTGGGCGCCGAGGATCTCGCGCTCCTCCACCAGCGCGACCCGAAGCGCGTGCCCGCCGTGAAGCAGGCGACCGGCGACCTCGACCGCATGCGCTACGACCGGGACCTCGCCGGCGAGTCCCTCGCCATCCTCAGCGGGGACGACGACCTCACGCTCGCCATGATGGCCGACTCGCACATCGCCGCGTCGGGGGTCGTGAGCGTGATGTCGAACCTGGTGCCGAAGGCGCTGAGCGAGATGATCGCGGCGCAGGCGGCGGGGGACGTGAGCCGGGCGGGCGAGATCGCCAACCAGGTGGGCCCCTTCCTCAAGCTGGTCGGCTGCCGGGCGCGCTCCACGCGGACGCTGCCCGATGGGCGGAGCATCGAGGTGGAGGACAAGTTCCGGAACCCGGTGCCGCTGAAGACCATGATGGCCGGCCTCGGGATGATCGACGGCTTCTGCCGGGACCCGCTCGGCAAGATGACGAAGCCCGCCGTGGAGATCTGCCGCGACGCCGTGCGCCACGTCTGGGAGACGGCGCCGGAGGTTCTCCGCCCGCTCGAGGAGGCCTTCGACGTGAACGTCGAGGCGCGCCTGGCGGACGACGGGCTCTGGAGCGCGCTGACGGCCTGAAGAGGCCGAAGGGGGGAGACCCCGGCCCTCGCCCGCGGGTCGGGGGAAGCGGGGTTCGCTGTCGTCCCTCGGCGCAGGGCACGGAGCGGAGCTCGTGGATCGTTCTCGCGCCTCTCCTGCCAACGGGCACGGGCGCGGGATCGAGCAGGGCGTTCTCTCCCCTCCTGGCCGCGGAGGCGAGGCAGCTCGTGGGTGGTTCTCGCGCCTCTCCTGCCTGCGGGCAGGGGCGCGGGATCGGGCAGCGCGTTCTCTCCCCCTCCTGGCCGGGGCACGGGGGGAGCTCGTGGATGGCTCTTCCGGCTCTCCCGCCTGCGGGCAGGGGCACGGGAACGGGCACGGGATCTGAAGCGTCGGCTCAGATGTCGAGCTTCATCCCTTCCTTCGCCACGAACGCCCCATCCCACTCCTCGGCGGCCTGCCGGGCCACCTCGTCCATGAACTCGTCGTCGTGGTACGGGTCGTGGTGGAAGATGGCGAGGCGCTTCACGCCCGCGCGCTTCGCGAGACGCACGCCCTCCTGCCAGGTCGAGTGGCCCCAGCCGATGTGCTTGGGGAACTCCTCGTCCGTGTAGGTGCTGTCGTAGGCGACGAGGTCCGCCCCATCGATCAGCCCGAGCACCGTCTCGTCCGGCTCCCCGGGCACGTGCTCCGTATCCGTCACGTAGCAGAAGGCCTTGCCGTGGGCCTCGATGCGATACGCGGTGGCGCCGTCCGGGTGCTGGAGCGGCGCCGTCTTCACCGTCGCCCCGGCCACCTCGAGCGTGTCGCCGGCGCGGAAGTCCGAGAACTCCATGTCGGCCTGGAGCGCCGAGAGGGGCACGGGGAAGGTGGGCCGCGCCATCTGCCCGGCGAGCACCCGCTCCACGCCCCCCGCGTCGATCAGGTGACCGGCGTGGATGTGGAAGTGGTGGTCCGGGGCGTAGGCCGGCGTGAAGAAGGGAAAGCCGTTGATGTGGTCCCAGTGCGTATGCGTCAGGAGCAGGTCGGCCTTGTTGATGCCGCGCTCCAGGAAGCTGGTGCCCAGGTTGCGGATGCCCGTGCCCGCGTCGAGCACGATGTAGCGGCCGTCGACGCAGACCTCGAGGCAGCTCGTGTTGCCCCCGTAGCGGACGTGGCTGGCCGAGGGGCACGCGATCGAGCCCCGGACGCCCCAGAAGCGCACCCAGAATTCCATCAGTTCCTCGCCCCGTTCGATGCGTTCATCTCGTCTCCGACGGCGTGCGCGCGGTCGCCGTCCCCCCGGCTCGGGACGCGCGTCTCCGCGCTCCGACCGCTGCGCGTCCGTCCGAGCGCGGTCCGTCCGAGCGCGGTCCGGCCGCGCACGGTGTGTCCGCCGGCGCGCCTACCGTACCCCGCCAGAGTGCGGGAGGTCACGCAGCCGATGAGGCGACGCGCTCGCGGCGACCCCACCGACCCGTGGGACGCCGGCGCGGCCACGGAGAACATGGAGACCATGCTACCGCACGAGGCGCGGAGCGGAAGGTTTTTGCGGCGCCGGCGGTTTGCTGCCCTGCACATCCGTCCCGTGGTCCGCTTGCCGCCCCCGCGAGCCGACCGTACCTTGCGCGGTCGGTCACGCGCCCCGCTTCCCGGTCGCTCCCCTCCCCGAGCCGGGCCCCGCTCCCCATGGAAGACGTCCAGAGCCACCCCGATCCCCGCGGCATCCCCCTCGAGAGGGTGGGCGTCTCTGGCGTGCGCTTCCCCGGCGTGGTCGCCGGCCAGGCGACGAGCGTGACCGCCTCCATGAGCGTCTCCATCGCCGCCGAGCACCGCGGGGCGCACATGAGCCGCTTCCTGCTCGCCCTCGAGCCGCATCGCGAGGCGCTCGGCCTCGAGCGCATGCCCGCCCTCCTCCGGGAGCTCCGCGAGCGCATGGACGCCGAGGCCGCCGAGGTCGACCTCCGCTTCCCGGTCTTTCGCCGCAAGGCCGCCCCCGTGAGCGGGGAGAGCGGCTGGATGGACTACGAGGGGCGCCTGGTCGGGCGCGTCGACGCCGAAGGGCTGGTCGTGCGGGCGGGCGCGGTGGTGGCCGTGGCGAGCCTCTGCCCCTGCTCGAAGGCCATCAGCGACTACGGCGCCCACATGCAGCGCGGGCACGTGCACCTGGACGTGACCCCCCGCCGCGGCGAGAGCGGCGCCTTCGCCCCCCTCCCCTTCGACGACCTGGTCGCCGTGGCCGAGCGCCACGCGAGCGCGCCCCTCTACCCGGTGCTCAAGCGCCCGGACGAGCGCCACGTGACCATGCAGGCCTACGACACGCCCGCCTTCGTGGAGGACATGGCGCGCGGCATCGCCGCGGACCTCCGGGAGGATCCGCGCGTCGAGGCCTTCACCGTGCGCGTCGTGAACCAGGAGAGCATCCACCAGCACGACGCCTTCGCCGAGACCTCCTGGTCGCGGAGCGGGCGGTGAGCCTCGCGCTCCGCTTCACGCGACGCTTCTGCATGGCGCATCGGCTCGCGAGCGGGGCGAGCGCGAAGTGCGCGACGCCGCACGGACACAACGAGCAGGTGAGCGTGGAGCTCGAGCCGAAGGCGCCGGCGACGCTGGACGGGGCGAAGAACATGGTCGCCGAGTTCGCCGCGGCGAAGCGCCGCTGGCATCGGTGGATCGACGAGCGGGTGGACCACGCGCTCCAGCTCGGCGCCGAGGACCCGTTTCTGGCCGTGGTGCGCGAGCGTTTCCCCGAGTGGAACGTGATGGTGACGCCCGGAGACCCGACGACCGAGCTGCTCGCGGTACTCTTCATGGCGAAATGCCAAGCCTTCCTCGACGCGGAGGGGCTCCCGCTCCGCTGCCGGCGCGTGACGCTGCAGGAGACGCCGACGAACGCGGTGGTCTTCGAGGGCGATCCGCGCGAGGCGCTGCCGACGGGCCTGGACGGCTGGTGGTGGCGCGCCGACGAGTCCATCGCCTGAGCGCCTCGCCGCCCTCGCTCGAAGCCCGGTGCTCGGCGCGACCGGCGCGGGCTGAGCGCGCGGACCGGCGAGCGCGGGCGCGGTGCGGAGAGCGCGGGCGAGGCGCGTCGTCGCAGCCGGTCGGGGCCGGGGCGCGCGGGCTCGGACCTCGCGGGGCCGTGTCTCGCGGGGCCGCGTCGTTTGCGGCCGTGTCTTTCGCGGCCGTGTCTCTTTCGGTCGCGACGCTGCTCGCGGCCTGCGGAGGGGGCGAGGTGAACGAGCCGGCTCCGGCGCCAGCCGAGACGCCGGGGACGGAGCGCCAGGGGCCCGCGGGCGAGCCGACGCCCCCCACGGAGGACGCGCCGCCCTCGGCCGAGGATGCGCCGCCGGTCGAGGCACCGCCCGGGGACACTCCGCCCGGAGACGCTCCGCCCGGCGACGCGCTCGCGCAGGCCGACCTGGACGACGCGCTGACGCGCTGCGAGGCGGACTCCGAGTGCGCGCTCGTCCCCGTGGCGTGCAGCACGCTCGGCATCCGCCGTGACCAGGCGGAGGCCTTCCGCGCCCGGCCCCAGCCGCCGGCGCCCCCCGACTGCGGCGCCGGCGTGGCCGGGAGCCTCGACCCCCTCGAGGCGCGCTGCGTCGAGGGTCGCTGCCTGGCCTGGTCACCGACCACCGGCTGCGAGCAGGACGCCGAGTGCGTGTACGTCGCCGGCGCCTGCGGCATGCGCGAGGCCGTGAACCGCGCGAGCGAGGAGGCGGCGCGCACGCGCCTCCGCCGGCGCGCGGCCGTGATCAGCTGCGCCGGAGGGACGCGCTCGGCGCCGGCGCGGGCGGTCTGCCGGGCCGGGCGCTGCGAGCTCGAGGACCTTCCCCATCCCGAGTGGCGCGACGGCTGCCGGAGCCCCCGCGACTGCACGATCGTCCCCGGCCCCTGCGGCGGCCACGAGGTCGTGGCCCGGCGCCACGCGCGAGAGGCGCGCGAGGCCATCGAGCTCCAGGCCCGCATCGGCGAGTGCCTCGAGCAGGTCGTCGAGGAGCGGCCGGAGCTCGGCTGCGAAGACCGCTCCTGCGTCCCCCGCTGGCCGGCTCCCGACTGATCCGCGCTCCCGCCGCGAGCGCAGGTCAGTCCGCGCTCACCGCCGCGAATCCTCGAGCCGGTCCTCCGCGCGCCGCGACCGCTCACGAGGGCCGACACAACGCGGCCCTCCAGCGAACGCGGCCGCGTCCCGGAGGGCGAGTGAACCGGTGGGCGAGCGAGCCCGACGAACCGCGGGCGATGCCGACGCGCCCGTTCGCCGGTCCCTCCAGCGAGCGCCTCGGGGCGGAGCGAGCCCTCAGACCTTCTCGGCCACGATCAGCTGCAGTCGGAAGAGCTGCATCTCCCGATCCCCGTGGAAGCGCGGCCAGAGCAGGTCGTCGGCAAAGGTGATCAGCTTCATCCCGTGATCCCCGACCAGCTCCCGGGCGTGCTGCTCCTCGCCGGCCCAGGGCCAGGGATCCGGCGTCGTCAGCACGAGCCGCCCCCCGGGCCGCAGCATCGGCCCGGCCGCGGCGATGAGCTCGATGGGATGGGCGAGCAGATCGATGACGTTCGCCGCGACGATCCCGTCGAAGCTCGCGTCGGCGAAGGCCAGCGCCTCCGCGTCCATGACCGCGAGGCTCGCCTGCGGGGCCCGGCGCCGCGCCGCGAAGAGGGCCCGCGGGTTGAGGTCCGTGAGCCAGAGCCGGCGCCCGTGATCGTCGAGGCGCTTCGTCAGCGCCCCCGCGCCCGGCCCCACCTCGAGCACCTCCCGGTGGCGGTGCGTCAGCGAGCCGGCCACGCGCTCCCAGGGATCGGGCAGCGCCTCCAGGAAGGCGTCGAGGGCGCGGCCGGCGTCCGTGTCCGGCGCGGCGAAGGGCGCGGGCTCCCCCGCGGCCTCGCCCGCCGTCCAGTCGTCCTCGAAGCCCACGGGCGCGCCCCCCCGCACGCCATCGGCGAAGCGGCGGAGCAGGGTCACCGCCTTCAGGTCCGCGAGCCCCTCCTCGGCGAGCGACGCCAGCACCGCCTCCCGGTGCGCGGCGAGGTAGCCGGCCGCGTCCGGGACCACGATCGGCAGCCCGCCGAGGATCGGATAGGAGCCGCCCCCCGGGCTGAGCACGTCGTCCGGGGTCTCGCCAGCGGCGAGCACGCCGACCTTCTCGTCGCCCTCGGCGAGCGAGAGCGGGGCGCGGTTGAGCGGGCAGAGGAGCTTGTCGAGGTCCACGGCGGGAGCCTATCCGCTCAGGGGCCACGCGCGCACGTGCGGGTCGCGCTCGGCCTCACCGGGCTGCCGGTCTCCGTCGCGCCTGGCGGCCACCGCCGAGGCGCCCTCATTCCTCACGCTCGAGGCGCCCCGCCCCAGGTCCCGCCATCGCCGTGAGGAGAGCGCGGGGCCAAAGTTGAACTTGACCTCGAGTTCAACTTTGGCCCCGCGCCGCCTCCGAGCCCGCCACCCCATCCGAGCGCCAAGCATCTGACATCACGACGATTTCGCCCCGCGCACGGCAGCGCCCCACCGACCGCCCAGGTGCCCCGGTGTCCGCAGGACTCCACCCGGTGTCCGCAGGACTCCACCCGGTGTCCGCAGGACTCCCCGGTGTCCGCAGGACTCCTCCCGGTGTCCGCAGGACTCAGCGGGCGGGCGCTCCCACCCAGGCTCCGTGGAAACCGGGGGGCAGCGCGTGCGGGAGCGCCCAACGCCCCTGAAGCGCCAGGCTCGGACCGTCGATCACGAGCAGCTCCGCCCGATCGCGCTCTGGCCAGGTGCGGACCACGAGCAACCAGTCGTCGCCCGGCGCGTCGCTCCGGGGCACGACGATCGGCTCCCCGACGATCCACGGGTAGAGCTCGAGCGCGTGGGTCCGGCCCGCCTCCACGTCGAGGCGCGCGACCGCGCTGAGGAAGGGGCTCTTCCGCCGGCGGGGCGCGGAGGCGTAGTAGACGACGCGGCGCGCCCCCCAGCCAGGCGCCACGGCGGGCAGCTCACCAGCGTGGTCCGAGAGGCGGCGCGCGCGCACGGCTCCGCTCTCGAGGTCGACCCGTAGGCGCGTCGGCCAGGCGAGCACGGCGTCGGCCTCGGGCCCAAAGAGGGCCTCGTCGTCCCCCACGTTCATCATCCGATCGGAGACGAAGGCGTCCACGACGAGCTCGCCCCCTTCCTCGAACGCCTGCGCGAGGTGGAACGCGAAACCGCGGGTGGCGCCGACCGTGCGGGCGGGGCCCCCGTCGCGGGGGACGAGGAGCAGGCGCATGGGCTCGCCCTCGCGGCTGCTCATCGCGTCCAGCGGGCTGAGCGTACCGGCGAGCGCGCGCGCGAGGTCGAAGTGGACGGCCGGGAGGAGGAAGACGAAGAAGCGCTCGGTGAGCGCGAAGTCGTGCACGAAGGGGAGCCCGGCGACGGGCACCTCGCGGAGGAGGCGGGGCGTGGGATCGAGGGCGTAGAGGCAGAGGCGGGGGCGGAGGCCGCGCGCGAGCCCGAAGCCGTAGGTGACGCCCTCGCGGGGATCGCGGCGGGTGTGGGCAGCGAGGGGCAGCTCCGGCGCGATCCAGCTCTCGAGGGGGCTGCGGTTGCGGAGCACGCCGCCGAGGTCGCTCCGGCCGAGGGTCTCGAGGCTGGCCGCGTCCAGGACGTGCGGCCAGCCCCCCTCCCAGAGGGCCCAGACCCGATCTCCGCGGGGCAGGACGCCCGTGTTCGCGGCGTTGCGGAAGCGCACGCGGAAGGCGTTCGCGAGCGGGCCGCCGGGCGCGGGCGTCCCGAGGCCGCGATGGAGGAGCCGGCCCGCTGCGTCCTCCGCGGCGCGCTCGCGGGTGGCGACGAAGCGAGCGGAGAAGGTGATCCCCCCGTCGCCGAGGGTGAAGCGGCGGAGCTGGCCGTCTCCGTCGAAGGGGTGGAGCGCGTCCTCGCCGACGCGGAAACGCGACGGCCCGTTCCGATAGAGCGTGCCGCGGAGCGAGGCCGGCAGGGCGCCGGCGAGGCGGCGCAGCGGGGTCGGGTCGCGCTCCGGGGCGTCGATCCAGGCGGCGCGGGCACGCCGACGCAGCTCGTCCGGCGAGGGCTCCGGTGCCGACGCGGCGCGGGGGCGGAGCGTGGTCAAAGGAGCACTCGGGGCAAGTCCGCTCGCGTCTCGGCGCCGAGCTTTTCGAGGGCGTTGGACTGGTGGAAGCGAACCGTGCGGATGGTGAGCTCGAGGTGCTCGGCGATCTCCTGATGACTGCGTCCCAACAGGAGCAGCTCGACCACCTCGAGCTCGCGCGGCGTGAGCCCGACCCGCTGGAAGCGCTGGTGGCGGCGAAGGGCGGCGACCGCGTCCAAGCAGGCCTCGCTCAGCTCCCAACACCTCAGCTCCGACCCTTCACGGCGCACGAGCGCAATCACATCACCAATTTGCATTACCCGCATAAGGGGACACTGACACGAGAACGCGATACCGTCTAGATATTGCCTACACAAAATCTTTTCAAGATCGATTATTTCCATACATTTCGGATGTTTACGCAATACCCTGTCAGATCCGACAGGTGCCGTATTCCAGCGACACCGCAAGAATCCGTGGGATGCCGCACGACTCGCCGCCCCCCTACGACCAGCGCCCGACCGCTCCGCCACCTCAAACGGGTGACCCCCCCCTCCGCACGACCGACCGGCTGAGGCCCCTCTCGTCCGTGCCCCCCGACCAGTCCGGCGCGCTCCCCACGCCCCGGGACCGGCGGAACGACTGGTTGCGCTCCCTCCCGGGAGTGCGCGGCTTCGCCATCGTCTCCCCGGCCGGCCGTCCCGAGACGGCCGCCGGCGCCCTCGATGCGATGGAGCTCCAGCGCCAGACCTACCTGGCGATGCTGGCCCGACGCGTCGGGGAGGAGCTGGGACTGGCGCAGCTCGCCGAGCTGGAGGTCGAGGGACCGGACGGCAGGCTCCTCCTCCTCCGCCAGGACGACGGCGGCACCCTTCACGTGCTGGGCAGCGCCAACCTGGATCCCCACGCGATCCGCCACGGCCACGGAGGCGAGCGATGAGCTGGGCGAGCGTCCTTCAACCCCTTCGGGAGGTGCCCGGCGTGCAGGGCTTCCTCCTCCTCGACGACGCGGGCCAGGTCGTCGCGCGGGATCTGAACTCCCTCTACGACGACGGGATGCTCCAAGCGGTGGCCCGGCGCGTCATGACGCTCGTGGAGGCCTCCAAGGAGATCCTCGCCGGGAGCGAGGCCTGGCTCCTGCGCTTCGAGGCCTACGCGATCTCGATCCGCCGGACGGCGAGCCACGTGCTGCTCGCCCTCACCTCGCACGAGGCCAACTTCGCCGCCCTCGGCGTCGCCGGCCGCCTCCTCCTCCGCCGCCTCGGCGAGCAGGCCGCCCAGCGCCCCGCCCCGCCCCGCCCCGAGCCGGTGCCCCGCGCCGCCCCCCCGGTGCCGGCGCCCAGCGAGCCCACCCCCTCGGCCCCCATTCCCCCCTCGCCCGCGGTCCCGCGCCGGAGCGCCCCGGGCAGCACCTCTCGCGCCTCCCCCCGGCGCCGAAAGCTCCGCCGCAACAAGAAGGGCATCTGGGGCTGAGCGGACCGCCGCCCCCCACCACGCGCCACCCCACCCACACGCCTCTTTCCCTCGACCCTCTCCCCGGACCTCCCATGACCGCCGAAGACCTCCGCTACATCCTCTCCATGAGCTTCCCGCTCGTGTTCATCGCCTTCTCTGCAGGTGCCCTCTTCCTCTACCTCGAGCGCGACCGCGTCCCCGAAGACTTCCGCCTCGCCATGCGCGTCAGCGTCGTCTACCTGGCCATCGCGGCGGTGAATTATGCCTACATGACCGACATCTTCCGCTCCGGAGAGGACGCCGCCTTCCCGACCGAGTTCCGCTACATCGACTGGATCCTCACGACCCCGCTGATGCTCCTGAAGTTCCCGCTCGTCATCGGCGTCGGCCGCGACGGCATCCGCTTCATGGTGAAGCTCGTCTTGCTGATCCTCACCTGCATCATCACGGGCTTCATCGGCGAGACGCACCCGCACCACGCCGCCACCCACTACGGCTTCTTCCTCATCGGCTGCGTGGCGTGGTTCGCCATCATCACGATGCTCTTCAACGCGCTCACGCAGCTCCCCGAGGAGATCGAGCAGAGCACGCGGCACGGTGTTCGCCGCATGAGCCTCTTCATCCTCATCGGCTGGGCCATCTACCCGGTCGGCTACCTCGCCCCGCTCCTCGAGGTGCCGGCGGACGTGCGGGAGCTCGTCTACAACTTCGGGGATCTCGTGAACAAGATCGGCCTCTGCCTGGTGGTCTACGCCACGGCGAAGCTGACCGGGCTCGAGCGCCTCGAGGAGGAGGAGGCCTACTTCGAGCCGCACGGCGAGCCCATGGGCATGCCCCAGCCGGCCGAGTGACCCCGCCACGGCGACGCACGCCCCGCCTCCGACGACGCCTCAGGGCTCGCCGGGCGCGGGGCGTTCGTCGTCGCTCTCCCCCTCGCCGCGGAGCCGACCGAGCACGTCGGCGAAGCGCGCCTTGGGCTTCGCCGGCTCGTCCGGGAGCGCGTCCGGATCGAGCTC
>MDTG01138208.1_pt1 | contig 15058 bp, 19 predicted proteins | sample 811421 | NCBI WGS metagenome assembly MDTG01 (sample SAMN05326645, study PRJNA326480) | marine metagenome | isolation source: seawater | place: Pacific Ocean: South East | collected 2011
CTTGCAGTTTTACTCTCTACTTCAGTTCTTTGTACTAGAACTCTTTTTCCTAATGGTTTGAAATTCATGTTAATCCTTTTATTAAGTTTTATAATATTTTTTTATAATTTAAAATTTAGCACTCTAAATTTTTGAGTGCTAAATTTTATATAATTTTTGTTTAATTGTCAAGTAGTTTGAGTTAATTTGACTAAGAGTTTGTTTTAATATAAAAGATTTTACTATTTATGTCTATTTATATACTTTAAAAGTAACTCTTCTAGTGATAGTTTTAGTTTTTTATCAAGTGTATTTAAAGTCTCTTCACATTTTAATGATAATTCATCAGCAGCTTTAATAGCTCCATTTAAACCTAATAAATTTACAAATGAATTTTTAGCTTCATCATTTTGTGTAGTTTTACCTGCTTCTTCTTCACTTTGAGTTTCATCAATAATATCATCTTGAATTTGAAATAACAGACCTAAGTCAATACCAAAGTTAAATAGTTTTTCTTGAGTTTCTAAATCATATTCAGAAATAATTGCACCCATTTTAAGTGATGCTGCTATTAATTTTGCAGTTTTATGTATATGTAAATACTCTAATTGAGAAAGTTCAAGTTTTTGATTTTCAAAATAACAATCAATTGCTTGACCAATTATCATTCCATTAATTCCACCATTAGAAGATAAACACTTAATTAACTCAATTTTTACATCATTTGATAAAGATGCATTTGATATTTGATTAAAAGCTTCTGTATTTAAAGCATCACCAACTAAAATAGCTGTAACTTCATCATATTTCTTATGTAAAGTTTCAAATCCACGTCTTAAATCTGCATTATCCATTGAGGGTAAATCATCATGTATTAGTGAATAAGTATGAAGCATTTCAAGGCCTAATGCAACTGGCATTGAATTTTTTATAAGTAAGCTTTTATTTGATTTAATTATTGAAAGTAAAAGCATTGGACGAAATCTTTTTCCTCCAGCTTTTAACATATCCCCTAAAGCATCTTCAAAAAAGGGATGAAAAGTTTTTAAACTTGGAAGATTATTTAATAAATAATCCTCAAATTCATTTAGTAAATTTTTCATTTGACTATTTTTGTCCAAAAGAGCCTAGTCCACCCATCATATTCATAGCCATTGCTTTTTGATTTGCTTCAGTTTGTTTAATAATATCATTCATACATGAAATTAATAAAATTTGTAAAGAGTCTTTATCTTCAAGTAACGAATCATCAAGTTTCAAATCAATTACTTCTGAGTTCCCATTTACAGAAATTTCAACCATACCACCACCAGCTTTTGATGTGAATATTTTTGAAGCATTCTCTTCTTTAGCATTAGCAGCCATATCTTGAAATTGACCCATCATATCATTTAAGTTTAGATTTTTTAAATCAATTCCTTCAAACATGATCACTTCCTACTAATTCATTTGTAACCATATCAATATTATTCTCATCATCAACAATTACAACAATTGGCTTATAATTTTCTAACTCAGCTTCTGAATATGAGGCATAAGAAATTACAATAATTTTATCACCAATTTCTACTTTTCGTGCAGCTGCTCCATTAAGACACATGTCTTTACTTCCAGCTTTACCTTTAATAACATAAGTAGCAAATCTTTCACCATTATTTACATTAACAATTTCAACTTTTTGACCAACTCTTAAACTTGAAGCTTTCATCAAGTCTTCATCAATTGTGATTGATCCAATGTAGTTTAAATTAGCATCTGTAACAGTAGCTCTATGAATTTTACTATATAGCATATCAAATGTCATATAATTTAGTCCTCTTTAACTTTGTAATTTTACAGCGTCACCCCAGTACTGCTCAGGCATTAAATACTCAGCAACAGGGTTTCCACCTAATATATGTTCTTCAATAATTTTATCTATTTTTTCCTTAGATAACTGACAATACATATGATGTCCAGGCTCAATTAACATAACTGGTCCCATTTGACATCTACCTAAACAAGAAGTTCTAATAACTTGAACAGGTCCCATTAATCCCTTTTTCATTAAAGATTGTGCAGCATGATTAAATAAATCTCTTGTATCTGGCGTTACACATGATGGCTTTGGCATACCAGGAGGGGATGCTTGCTCACACTTAAATACATAAAACGTTGGTTGCGGGATTGAAGGCATTGCCATTGTTTAGTCCTTTTATAAATAAAATTTGTATAATTTTAGTGAATTTTAACACTTTTTTATTAAAACCTCATAAAAATTGCTATTTTATTTTTTTTTAAATCTAAAATAATATACTATTTTCTTAAAATCTCAAAATTAAAGGCTATATATGAAAAAAATACTTTTCATTCTTTGTTCATTCATGTTACTTTTAGAAGCATCAAATCCAATTGCTGTTTTTAAAACAACTCAAGGAGAAATTGAAATTGAGCTAAGACCAGATTTAGCTCCTAAAGCTGTTGAAAACTTTGTAACTCATTCAAAAAATGGTTATTATAATGGATTGATTTTCCATAGAGTTATTAGAGGATTCATGTTACAAAGTGGAGATCCAACAGGTAGTGGAAGAGCTGGAGAATCAATCTGGAAGAAAGACTTTGAAGATGAATTCTCATCAAAAGCGTTATTTGATAAACCAGGTATTTTAGCAATGGCTAATAGAGGTAGAAATACAAATGGCAGTCAATTTTTCATTACTACTGTTCCAACATATTGGTTAAATGGTAAGCATTCAATCTTTGGTTATGTTACTAATGGTATGGATGTAGTTAAAAAAATCGAAAATGTACCGACATCTGGAAGAAGTGGTGGAGATAAACCATTAAGTGAGCAAAAAATACTAAGTATCACAATTAAATAAATCAAGTTAAACTTGATTTATTTATCCAAAAATTTTATTCATTGTTTCTTTTGTTGCATAAGTCATAATTTGTTTTTCTAAAGTTTCTACTCTATTTGATTCATTATTTGCTTTTTCTTTCCAATACTCTAGTTTTTGTACTAAAACGTCATCTGTCTCTATAGATTCATATTTTTGAGTTAATTTTACGAACTTTTCATTAAGTTCATCAAGTTCTATTTGAGAGTTTACTTCAATCTGTTTTTTCTCTTTCTCAAATTTAGTTTTCATATCTTCTATTTTAATTTTTAAACGTTTAATATCTAATCGTAAATCACTATTCTCTTTTGTTAATTTTAATGATGTAGTATGCTTATCTGCATTTCTTCTATAAGAAGCTAATTCACTTTTTAGATTTCTATTTTCTAAAGAGTATTTCTCAGCAATATAAATATATTTATCAGTATCTCTTTGCGCTTTAAAATATTCTTCATTAGCATCTTCTAATTTCATTTTAAGATCATTTATTATCGTATGCTGCTCTGCATTTCCTTCTTTACTTCTAATAAAAATCTCACTTTTATCTTTCATTAAAGCTCGTTGCATTTCTCTTTTTTTAGCTAATTCTTCTGTAATATCTTTTTGAATAGATATAGCACCTTCAATTTCGCCAGCATCATTTAAAATTGTAATCATTGAACAATCAGTAGTAAAAGTACCTTTTTCTTTTGTACTATTTTTTAAAGTTCCATGCCAAGATTTATTATTTGAAACATCAGCATACATTTTTATATATAAGTCATTTGAAGCTTCAGGATGTTTTAAAAACTTAAAATCTTGTCCTATTAATTCTTCTTTTTTATAGCCAGAGATTTTGCAACATAATTCATTTACTTTTGTAATTTTCATATGAATATTTGTTTCTATAACAATATTATTTAAATCAGTAACTTCTTTATATTTTGATAACTCTTTATTTTTTTGTTCTATTAAAAAGTCTTGATATAAAACTTCAGCTAAATCATTCATCAAAGAAAGAAGATATCTTATGTCAATAGGCTTGATAATATATTCATGAATTTTTAATTTAATAGCTTCAGATAAAAAATCATTATCAGAATGTGCAGTAGCAAAGAAAATAGGAACTTTTGGATCAATACCTCTTATTGTTTTTACCATATCAATTCCACTTAATTTAGGCATATTAATATCAGAAAGAATAATATCTATATCATCTTGATTACGAAGATAAATTTCTAAACCTTCTTTCCCATCTTCTGCTGTATAAACGTTTTCAAAAAAGTTTGATAAAAGTTGCGATAATTCTGATCTAATAACAGCATCATCTTCAACATATAATATTCTTAATCGTTTTAGTAATTTTTTATCTATTGCCATTTTTTATTTTATTTCCATACTTGTAATAAGATCAATAAATTTTATAAAATCAAAAGGTTTTAATAAGTATTCACTAACGCCATGATTACTAGCTCTAGTAATATATTCACTTTCAGTATGTGCAGACATTATTATGATAGGAATTTGGATGTTTTGTTCTCTTATATTTTCTATCATATCTAAGCCATTCATTAATGGCATATTTATATCTGTGATAATAGCATCAATATCAGGATTGTTTTTTAGTATTTCTAAGGCTTCTAATCCATTATTTGCAGTGAAAAAGTTAGCCTGTAATTTTGTTAAGGCATCACTAATTATAGAAAGTAGGTCTATTTCATCTTCAACAAAAAGAAGTTTAAAACCTCTTAATTTTTCTATTTTTTCATGCATAATTTTTCCAATAAGCTTAGTCTTTTAACTCTTCTTTATCAACAACTCGTTCAATATCCATAATAACTAACATTTCATTATTATCTAATCTTACATAACCTTTTAAATATTTAGATGGTATTGCAGAACCCATTTCAGAAACAGGTGCTAATGTACTAGTATCTAATCTTTGAACATCATCAACTAAATCAACAATAATCCCAACCATCCTTTTATCTTCAGTAATAACAGCAATTACAGATGTATTCTCATCATAAGTGCCCTCACTTGTATTAAACTTTAATCTAATATCTAAAATTGGAACAACTTCACCTCTTAAGTTAATAAGACCCTTTACCCAATCAGATGTGTTTGGTAAAGGCGTAATATTATCTGGATAGGTTAATATTTCTCTAATTTTTGGTAACTCAATTGCATACTTCATAGCCCCTAGCTCAAACGTCATAAACTCACTAGTATTAACATAATCAATAACTTTTTCTTCATTATCCATAAATATTCCTTTTCCTTAACTTATTTTTAAATAGAAACTTATTTTATTTTATCAATTCTAAACTTAAAGCTTATTGTTTTTTTAAATTATTTATTGTACACATAGCAATATACTTCGGACTTTGTAAAGATACTATATCTCCCACTTCTAAATTATTTAAAGAAATTATTTTATTTTCCTTTGATATTTGAACAAATCCATTTTTATCTTTTTTATCAGGATGGTTAAGCTCATAATTACTTTTTAATAAATCAATATTATTTTGTAGCTTATTTAAATACTGAGAATGATTATTTTCAAAAGTTCTTTTTAACATTTCTAATTCATTTTGAGAATTTGATGCTTTTTGAGCTAAAGTTGATTTAAAAGATGATGTTAAAAGTTTTATTTCTGACTCAATAAATTCAAACTTTGTTTCAATTGAGTTTTGTTTAAATAGCTTCTTTAAATTTAATACCTTTTGCTCTTTATTAAATAAGATTTGTTTTAATAAATTATTAAACTCATTTGATAAAGAATCTAAATACATTCTATGTTCGTTGATATCAGGTAGTGCAATTTCTATAGCATTTGATGGAGTTGCAGCTCTAATATCAGCTACGAAATCAGAAATTAAATAATCAACTTCATGTCCAACTGCAGAAATAATAGGAGTTTTTGCTTCATATATTGCATTTGCTACAATCTCTTCATTAAAAGCCCACAAATCCTCTATACTTCCACCACCACGTCCTGCAATAATAATATCACAAGATAAACTATCTGCATATTTTATAGAATTTGAAATATCATAAGCAGCACCATCTCCTTGAACTAAAGTAGGGATTAAAATAAACTCTACTAAAGGCCAACGATGTAATGCAACTTTTTTCATATCTTCAATAGCAGCACCTGTTGCAGATGTAACTAATGCAATTTTCTTTGGATATTTAGTAAGTGTTTTTTTTATATCAGGATTAAAGTATCCCTTTTGTTCTAATTTAGCTTTTAATTGCTCATATGCAAGGGCTAAAGCACCTTGACCTGCCGGTTGTATTTTATTACATAAAAGTTGATAATTACCTCTTGGAGCATATACTGTTATATTTCCAGTAATTACAATCTTTTGACCAACTTCTAGTTGAAACTTTAAATATTTAGTATTTCCTCTAAACATTACACAAGATATTGTAGAGTTTTGATCTTTTACTGAAAAATATATATGTCCAGAGTTATGATAAGTTAAATTTGAAACTTCACCCTCAACATAAACTTGTATAAATGTAGTTTCTAAAAGAGATTTTATTTGTGAATTTAAAGTTGATACGCTAATTGGTGTATTCATAAAATCTCTTTATTCTTTATATTTTTCTTGCAATAATTAGTGTAGAAATATTCATAGAAAATGCTTTTACATGAATTGGTTCTAATCCAGCAAGTTTTAACTCTTTACATAAGTTATCTGTTGTTAAAAACTCATCTATTGAATCAGGTAAGTATGTATAAGCTTCTTTATTTTTTGATATTAATCCACCTAATACAGGTAAAATTTTATTCATATAAAAATCAGTTAAATAATCTAAAGGATTTGTTTTCTCATTTTTTGTAAATTCAGAAATAGCTACTAATCCATCTTTTTTTAAAACTCTTGCAAATTCATGAAAAGCTTCTTGTCTTTGAACTACATTTCTAATTCCATAAGAAATAGAGATAATATCAGTACTATCATTTTCAAGAGGCATACAAGCAGCTCCTGCTTCAATAAACTCAACTTCAGGAAGTTTCTTTTTCCCTTCAGCCATCATCCCAACACTAGGATCAATACCAATTATATTTTCAATTTCAATACTATTTTCTGCTGCTATTTTTTTCCAATGTTGAATCATATCCCCAGTTCCACAAGCAACATCAACTATTTTTTCGATTTTCTCTTTTCCATAAAAATCAAAAGTTAAATTACAAGCTTTATTTCTCCATGATTTATCAATTCCCATTGAAAGAACTCTATTTGCAACATCATAGGTTCCTGCAATATCATTAAACATTGATACAATTTTTTCTTGTTTACCCATTATTAATAATCCTATTTTAAAATTTTATAATATATATTTCCCAATTAAAAGACCTAAAATAAAACCAATATTAATAGCAACTGCTAAAAACATATATGACATTTTTTTATCTAATTGGGGTAGTTTTTCTAGAATTTCTTCTTGTTTATTTAAAGTTTTATCAAAATTTTCACTAGCTTTTCCAAAAGTTTTATATGAGTCATCTAAAACTTTTGTTGCATTTTTAAGTGCAATTTCTGAAAATTCCATTCTTTCAACAAGCTCTTTTGCTTGTTTAAAACTCATCTCACTCATTTTTTAATATCAATCCAAGTATCTAAATCACAAAAGATTTTATTTAAAACTGTAATTACATAATCTTTTGCATCTGTTTGAATTCTTCTAAAAAACAGATATTTTCTTGCGCTTTCAATATCACCTAACTCTTTTGCTTTAATTGCTTTTTGTGCAAAATCTGTATTGTTATAAGCCATTTCCCATACTGTTGAACCTAAATATCTACTCATTGTAATTACTTTATCATTTTTAACAGGAAAATATCTTGGATCTTTTACAAAATCACAAATTACTGAATTTGAATCAATATACTTATGACCAAAAAAGTTAATAAATTGCTCTTCAATATAATCAGGTTGCATTGAAATTGCTCTATTTAATGCAAACATTATATTTTCAGATGGATTATCTTCAATCTTTTTTATTTTCTTCATAGTTGCAATTGCATTTTTACCATCAAGTTCACCATCACCTAAAGGTATAATCCATTTAATATTATTAAAAGTTCCAACTTTTTTTATCTCATCTAAAACAAGTGATGATGTTTTATTTCCACCAACATCTATAATAACCTCATGATTATCATCCATTAAAATCAACTCATCTAACTCAGTTAATTTATTAGTACCTAACATTCTTTTATTTACAATTTCTGTTCTAGTAAATGACTTAGAGTCATTATTTTCATCATCAATTTCAATATAAGTGATTTTTTTGCCATGTTTTTTATAAAGATAAGGAGCTATAACTTGCATAGCAACCGTAGACTTCCCTACGCCACCTTTTGTTTGTGGAATAATAATCATATCAATTAACCTTTTGGATTACGTTTCATAAACTCGATAATTTTTCCATGAAATCTAGCATAAATCTTATTTAGTGAGATTTCATAATTATATAATTTGGCAATTTTATCGTAATTTTCATTAATTCCATATTCACACCATGCTTGTAATTCTTCATAAGTTTCAAACTCATATCCAAATCTTTTTAATAATCGATTAGTATAAGAATCAACAACCATATACTCCTGCTTACAAGAATAACAAAGAATTGCATCTGCAGTTTCAGGGCCAATTCCTTTTTGTTTTAAAAGCCAAGTTCTATCTACTTTTAAACAAAAGTTTTCAAAGCTATCAAACTCTTCCATTATATTTTTAGCTAATGCAATTAATCTTACTGATTTTTGATTTTTAAAACCACTTGGAGTAATTGCTACAACTAATTCACCTAAATCCATATTTGATAATTTCTCTAAGGAATTTATATTTAGTTTTCTTAAATTTTCTAAAGATTTTTCTACATTTGTCCATTTAGTATTTTGAGTTAATATAGAACCTAATAATATTTCAAAGCTATTATCATTTGGCCACCAAAACTCATTTTTCTCATCAATTAAATTTTGTTCTTTTAAAAAACATAATAAATCATAAGAAGAATCAATACTAGTCAATCATAGCCTTTGTTATAATATGTTCAGGATTATTACATAGTTTTTTAATTTTAAAACTATTCGTTGCTTTTCCCTCTTTATTTATATCAGTAAGCATTATTTGAAGAATTGTTTTACAAGAACTAGGAACTTCAAAATGTCCGCCAAGACCAGTTGTTACTTTTTGAATTGGAACTTTCTTATCCATTCCAATTACATTATCTCTACATCCAGTTAATCCAATATCAGTTAAATAAGCAGTATTATTAAAAATTTGTAAATCATCAGTTCCAACGTGAGTATGAGTTCCACATATCATACTTACTTCATTTTGAAGCATCATAAGCATAATTCTTTTTTCACTCGTAACTTCAGCGTGAAAATCAATAAAAATACTTTTAATACCATCTTCATGTAGTTGATTTACAAGTTTTCTTGCCCAGTTAAAAGGATTTTCAACTGTTGGCATTGTATATTGTCCCATTAAATTAATAACTGCTAGCTTTTCAATACCATCAGCTGTTTGAATATCACAAACTTTTAATCCAGTTCCTATTAAACCAGGGGGATAATTATCAGGTCTTAAAACTGGTTTAGTTTCAAGCAAAACCATCATATCTCTTTTTTTATCAAAAGAGTGATTTCCTCCTGTAATTAAATCAATACCCATTTTAAGTAGTTCATCACAATTTTTTGTAGTTAATCCAAAACCATGACTTGCATTTTCACCATTTGCAATTACAAAATCAATATTATATTCTTCTCTTATTTTTAATAAGTTTTCTTTTATTATCTTTCGTCCTGGACGACCTACAATATCACCAATAAATGCAATTCTCAAATGTATCCTTCAAGTTGTAAATATATTTTTGTGATTGTAGCAAGTGTAAGTTTAGGTATAACTTCAGTTTAAGTCATACCTTTAATTTTTTTTCTCAAAGATTAATTTACTTTTTTCCCATTAACTTCAATTTTCCCTTTTTTTATATCAAGTTCAAATACTACTTTATCATTTTTTTCAAGAGCATATAAAGAAACTATTTGTGCCATACTAGGATGAATAATAGAAGAAAAGTTTTTGTAATCATCTTCTAATATTTCCAATTTAGCTTTTACATTTAATAAATTTAAAATTGAAAATTTATTAAATGTATTAATACTTAAATCATTTTTATCTAGCTTTGCATCAACTTTTAAATCTAAAGAATTTAGATCTATTTTTTTATTCTTTAAACCACGTAAACTTGTATCAATTCTTAGAGATAAACCATTATTAACTAATGTAGTTAATTCACTTACTATCTGTTTATTTGTAGCATCCATTTGTGTTCTTGCATCTTTAGAAGTTCTTGCATTAATACTAGTAGCATAAAAAGCCTGATAAGCATTATTAAGTTTTTTAATATTTTTATAGTCTAAATTATTTAAATATACATCAATATCTAGACTATCTAGGGATGTCTCTATACTTTTATTTTTCAATTTAAAGTCAGATAATTTGAAATCTGAAGTAGAAATTCTAGAGTTCACAGAATAAACCTCATTAGAAACTAATCCTGAGGAGAATAATTTTGTTTCTTTTAATTGTAAACTTCTATTATCATTAATTTTTATATTAATATTTTTTATTCCCAATTCACCATTATTAATAAATTGATTTTCATAATTCATATTATATTCTATATCCTTAATTAAAAAAACTACATTGTTTTTAGCACTAATAGAAATATTAATCTTATCAAGTTTTAAATCAGCAATAATTGCTTTATCATTTGAATTATTAATAAGTTTATGTCCTAAAATTTCAAATTTACCCTTAACTTCTTTACCAGATTTTGATGTAGTTTTTATATTTTCATCAATATCTTTTAATGATAAAGTTTTTACCTTAACTTCATTATCAAATAAGATAGTAAGAGCTAAGGATTCTTCCTCTAAAAATGACAGAATAAATTTTGAAGACTCTTTATCCTCTTTAATTTTAGACATAATCTCATCAGAAAACTTATCTAAATAAGTGTAAACTTCAATATCAGAAGAGGGATTAATATTTGAACTTTTAATATTTCCTTTAAAAACAATACCTTTTAAAAATTCATCAAATTTTTTACTGTCACTTTTTCTAAAATTATTAATAAACACTTCATATACAGGATATTTTTCAAGTAAAATATCTGTTAAATATTCTTTAAATTTTACTTCATTTGTAATAGTAAGGGTAAAGTCTCTTACACTATTTAAATACCCGTGAGTATTATCTATAGATAAAAGTATTCCTTTATCATTTAATTCTAACTTCTGTGATTTGATTGTTGTATCAACTATATTTCTAATTCCAAGTGGAGCTAGGATAAATACTATTAAAACAATTATTCCTAAAATAGCTTTTTTACTCATTTTATTCCTTTGTTAAATATTCTTTGCACAAATATTTGCTTGAGCAAATGCTATTTGAAAATTAAAGCCACCTAATTCACCTGTAATATTTAAGCACTCTCCAATAAAGTATAAACCTTTTTGTTTTAGACTCTCAAAGGTTTCATGATTAATTTCATCTGTATTTATTCCACCACGTGTAACTTCTGCCTTTGTATATCCAAAATTACCAGCAGGTGAAAATTCATAATATTTTAAAATAGATAATTTCTCTTTTTCATCTTTTTTTAAAGAAGAAATAGCCTTATCTTCTAAATCTATTGATTTTAAAAACTCTTCTGTAAATCTTTTTGCAAAAGGTAAGGCTGAAGATATTTTTTTATTACTTTTAAAAAAATCTTCCATTTTATTCTTAGGTAAAAAATCAATTGCCATTTTTCCTTTCTTCCAATATAAAGAAGAAGTAAGAATCACAGGACCTGAACATCCTTTATGAGCAAATAAAAATGAACCCTCAAACTTCTTTCCATCAACAAAAGTATTTACATATGTTGAAACTCCAGATAAGTTCTTAAACCAAAACTGATCTTTTTGAACAGTAAAACCTACAAGTGCAGGTTCAAGTTTTTCAATTGTATGTCCAAACTTTAAAGCAGTATCAAAAGCAATTGAAGTAGCTCCTAATACTGGATATGATAAACCACCACTTGCAATTACAACTTTTTTTGATTCAATAACATTTCTAGAAGTTTTTATTTTATAAGTTTTATCAAACTCAATATCTAATACTTTTGTATCAAGATATTTTTTTATATGTGTAGTTAGTTTTAAAAACATATCAATCACATCTTGAGATGAATTACAAAAATAAGTTCCCTTAACTATTTTAGGATTTATTTTTGGATTTAATCCATTTGAATTTAGAAATTTCAATAAATCATCTTTTGAATATTTACACAATATCTCTTTGACAAAATCTCTATCACCAAGATAGTTTTTTGATGTAACTAGTTCATTTGTAATATTACATTTAGCTCCACCTGAAACTTTTATTTTAGAACCAACTTTTCCATTTGAATCAATTAAACAAATATTTTTATATTTTCTTTTATCTAACTTTGAGGCTAACATTAAAGCACTAGCACCCGCTCCTACTATTGCTATATCGTAGATGTATCATCCTTTTTACATATAAATCTATTAATTCCATCTTCATATTCATACTCTAATGAATAGTTGTTTGCTTTTAATATATTGTACACAATATATAAACCTAAACCAAAAGAGTCTTTAGCTTTATCTTCATTTGCAAAAAATGGTTCAAAATACTTTTCTAAATCATATTCTAATTTTTTTCCATTATTCTCAAATATAATATCTTCATTATCAGTTTTTACTGTAACTCTTTTGTCGTTTGAGTATTTAATAGCATTATCAATTAAATTTTTTGTTGCAATTGAAAATAATTTAAAATTAACATTTATCTTTTTATTATCATAAGAGCCAAGTACAATTTCATCTTCAAGCATTAATATATCTTTTGCATTATCAATTACATCATCTAAAAAATAAAACTTTTTTTCTATATTTTTACTTGAAGAGATTAACTCTTCAATTGATGCAAATTCATTAATTAAAAGTTCAAGTCTAGAAAAAACTGATTTTAATTTTTCATTATTTTCTTTATTTTGTTCTAATTGAGTTAAAAAATTCCCTTTTGCAATTGGAGTTTTAAGTTCATGCATTATATTTCTAATAAATACATTTCTAGCTTCTTTTAAACTTTTTAGTTTTAAAGCAGCTTTTTTAAACTCCATTCCTAATAATGAAACTTCATCTTTTGAATCACTATTACAACATTCAAAATCAAAATTTTCATCACCTAAAGTTTTTACTTTATCTTTTAATATTTTTAAAGGCATTAGCTTTCTAATAGTAATATAATACATTAATATTATAGTAATAATTACTATTGCAAAAACTAGTATTATATAAATATTAGTATTATTTTGAGTACTTGAATTATCTTTAACAAGTATAGTTTTACCTTTTTTCTTCATATATAAGTAGTTATTATCAGCTAATTCTAAAACTCTAAATAGAATTTTTGCTCGAGGATCTTTTCTTTCAATTAGAACTTTTGTTTGAGGATTATAAGTAATTGCATTTATTTTTTTCATATCCATAAATAAACTATAGTTTGAGTTTTCTAAACTTTTAGCAAATTCAATATTTAAACCACCTTTATGGTGTTTACGTAGAACTAATTTTATAATAGGTATATATTTTTGAAATAATTCTGCTTCTTTTACCTTATAATTTTCAGTCATTAGAATACCAAAACTAGCAATTACTAAAATAATTGATATTATAAAACTTACAGTAATAGTAAAAAATATTGATTGTCTATTCATTATGAAACTTATACCCCATTCCTCTGATTGTATGAAGATATTTAGGTTCTTTAGGATTATCTTCAATCTTTTGTCTAATTCTGTTTATAATCACAGCTAAAGAACCAGAACCTTCATAATCTTGATTTAATAAATCTGAATTATCAAAAATATCTTCACGTGATATTACAAAACCATCTCTTTTAATAAGCAGTGATAAAACTTCAAATTCTGCTGCTGTAAGTTTAACATATTTACCATTTTTTGTAATCTCTTTTTTCTCACAATCTAAAAGAAAAGCTTTATTTTTTATTTCATCTTGAACATTTGAGTGATTAAATCTTCGTAAAATTGTTTTTATTCTAATTTCTAATTCTCTAGGGTCATATGGTTTTGGTAAATAATCATCTGCTCCTAATTGCAAAGCAGTAACTTTATCAGTTATATCACTTCTAGCACTTGAAATTATTATAGGAATATCAAAATCTTTTACAATAGCTTTACAAACATCTAATCCATCCATTCCAGGAAGTGTTAAATCAAGTATAATTAAATCATAATTAGTTAGTTTTAAAGAGGAAAGAGCCAGAAATGGCTCTTCATAATTAGTTACTTCAATATTAAATTGCTTTAAATATTCTGTTAAGACAATTGCTAATTCAACATCATCTTCTATCATTGCAATCTTAATCAAATTAATCCTTTTTTTATTTAAATCTTTTTCCCATTTTTTCAGCTTCTATATCTATTAAAACTTTAAACTGTTCTTTTTGCTTTGTATCTAAAACTGAATAAACTTTCGCAATCATTTCTGCTTTAGATTTTATCATATTCTCTCTTTTTTCACTCATTCTTTTAATAAATTCATCTTTATTAAAACTATCTTTTGTAAATAATGTGTTCATAGATTTACGATTTTTTTTACTATTCATCATAATTTCTTTAACTTGTGCTCTTTGATCATCTGATAAATTTAAATCTTTTAATACTTTGAAAATTGGCATACCTTTTTTCATTTTCTTTGAAGACTTCATCATATGTTGTTTACAATTGTTTTTAGAATTCATTTCACTATTTTTATGTTTATTCATTCCACAACTTGCATATACTGATGTACTTAATAATCCTGTTAAAACTAAACCTGTTAATATTTTATTTGCTCTTTTCATTTTAAATCCTTTAATTTGTTGATAAAGAATTATGACATTAATAGTTTAATGATATGTAAATTTAATATTAACGAAATATAACAATACGTATAATAATTGTGAAATAAAGAGAAATAAAATAAATGCTAAGTAGAGTAAGTATGAATAAAAGCAAAGAGCAAAAAAAAGGCTAAAAAAAAGCTTAGCTTGAACAACTGAGAGTTGAAAAAGCTAAGCTTTGAGAATAAATACTCAAGAGCTGGCAGCGGCCTACGTTTC
>MDTG01427497.1_pt1 | contig 15058 bp, 14 predicted proteins | sample 811421 | NCBI WGS metagenome assembly MDTG01 (sample SAMN05326645, study PRJNA326480) | marine metagenome | isolation source: seawater | place: Pacific Ocean: South East | collected 2011
AGTTGTAAATATTGAAAAGGTATATGAAAAGGAATATTTTAAAGATGAAAGAATTATAATTTCTATTTTTATGTCTCCACTCGATGTTCACGTAACAAGATATCCAATTAGCGGTGTGATTAACTATAGTAAATATCACCCAGGTGAATACTTAGTGGCCTGGCATCCAAAATCATCAGAAAAAAATGAAAGAACAACAATAGTTGTTGAAAATAAAATTTTTGGTGAAATTTTATATAGACAAATTGCTGGTGCACTTGCAAGAAGAATAGTCAATTATGCTGAAGTTGGTCAAAATGTAATTCAAGGAAACGATGCTGGATTTATTAAGTTTGGTTCAAGGGTAGATATTTTTGTGCCTGTAGATAAAAAAATAATTATCAAATTAAACCAGTATTTAAAAGGAGGTGAGGATGTTATAGTGGAGTCTTAATTATTTTTTTTAATTCCTTCCTCCAAAATTTTAATTTTTGAATTCACATCATCAAGTTTTTTTCTTTCTTTTTGAATGACCTCTTTCGGTGCATTTGAAATGAAATTTTGATTGAACAACTTTTTTTCTAAAATATTTTTAAAGCCTAAATTATATTTTAATTCTTCCTTTAATTTATTAATATCCATTTCATTAAAAATTTTATTTTTTTTATCAACTGCGTAACGGAACTTACCAGCCATAAAAGAAGTTTCTGAATCTATTTTTATAAGTTGTTTTTTAATTAAATCACAATTAGTCAGTTTTTTAACGATACTAATTTGATCATCCTTTAAATCATTTTCAAAATAAATTTTTAAATCATCTTTGAGGGGTAGGGCATTTTCTTTTTTAAAGTGTCTAATTTTAGAAACAATTTCAATCGAGTAATTAACATTTTCTATAATCTCCGACTTGAATTTTATTGATTGTGGCCAATTTGATTTTGTAATGTTGAAATTTTTATTAGAAACTATTTGACTTTTAATTTCTGAGGTTATAAAAGGCATAAATGGGTGCAATAAAGTCAATAATTTTTCGAGAAAAATAAGGGTCGAATATTTAAGTTTTTTTGATATACCTTTTCCAAATTCAGGCTTTATAATTTCTAAATAAATAGAACAAAAGTCATCCCAAAAAAGTTTGTAGAGTGTCATTAAAGCCTCTGAAATTCTAAAATTTTTAAATGAATCATTAATTGAAGCAACTTTCTTATTCAAGTTTTCATTAAACCATTTAATTGCAAATTCATTGTGTGATTTATTTTGCTTACTATTATCAATTTTTAATCCATCAATTAGCCTAAAGGCATTCCAAATTTTATTAGTGAAATTTTTTCCTTGATTACATAAAACTTCGTCAAATAGTAAGTCATTACCTGCAGGAGCACAAAATAATAAACCAACTCTAACTGCATCGGCACCATATTTTTTTATAAGAGTTTCAGGGTCTGGTGAATTTCCTAACTGTTTTGACATTTTTCTACCTTTTTTGTCCCTGACAAGACCCGTAAAATAAACGTTTTTAAAGGGTATTTCTTTACGTAAATAATTTCCACTAATAATCATTCTCGCAACCCAAAAAAATATGATATCTGGACCAGTGACAAGATCTGAAGTGGGATAATAATAATTTATCTCAGGATTATTTGGGTTTTTTATTCCATCAAAAACACTAATTGGCCATAACCATGAAGAAAACCACGTATCTAGAACGTCTTCATCTTGAATAATTTCATCTGGCTTTAGATTCTTGATACAATATTTTTCTTCAAAAAGCTTTCTCGCTTCAGTATCTGACAAGCAAACAACATACTTTGATTTGTCTTTTTTTAAATAAAATACTGGTATTCTGTGTCCCCAATATAATTGTCGTGAAATATTCCAATCCTTAATATTCTCTAACCAATTTTTATAAGTTTTTATATATTTCTTTGGATAAAACTGAATATCTCCATTTAAAACCAGATCCAATGCTGGTTCAGATAGTTTTTTCATCCTGACAAACCATTGTGTAGACAGTTTGGGCTCAACTACACAACTAGTCCTTTCAGACAACGCTATATTGTGAGTGTAATCCTCTACCCTATCTAATAATCCTTTTTCTTCAAGCTCATTGATTATTTTTTTTCTAACAGAAAACCTGTCCAATGATTTATAATGCAATCCGTGATCATTGAGAGAAGCATCATCATTGAATATATCTATAATATCTAAATTATTTCTTAAACCAATTTCAAAATCTTTTTCACTGTGTGCTGGAGTTACTTTAAGACACCCCGTTCCAAATTCAGACTCAACACTATTATCTTCAACAATTGGAACAGCTCTGTTAACTATGGGTATTATCAATTTTTTTCCGATAATTTTTTTATACCTTTTGTCAGCTGGATTTACTGCAACAGCTGTATCACCGAAAATTGTTTCAGGCCTAGTTGTAGCAACCAATATAAATTCCTCAGAACTTTCTATTTTATATTTTAAGTAAAAAAGTTTAGCTAATTTTTCTTTATAAATAACTTCCTCATTTGATAGAGTAGTTTTTGCCTCAGGATCCCAATTAACAATTTTCTTATCTCTATATAAATATCCATCCCTGTGAAGTTTGACAAACATATTTTGGACAGATTCGTACATGTCCTGGTCAAGTGTAAATTTTAGTTTGGACCAATCGCATGAACAACCTATTTTTTTTTAGTTGATTTAAAATGATACCTCCATGTTTATTGGTCCAATCCCATGCATGCTGTAAAAACTGATCTCTGGTCAGTTCATGTTTTTTAATGCCAATTTCTTTTAGCTTATTCACAACTTTAGCCTCGGTTGCTATGGAAGCATGATCTGTTCCTGGAACCCAGCATGCATTATACCCAATTAATCTAGCTTTTCTAATCAAAATATCTTGAATTGAGTTATTCAACATGTGTCCCATGTGCAAAATGCCTGTAACGTTTGGTGGCGGAATAAGAATAGTATAAGGTGTTTTTTCATTTGGATTTGATTTAAAAAAACCTTCTTTTTCCCATTTTACTAACCATTTATCTTCAATGATTAATGGATCATAAATTTTTTCAATTCCCATTTGAATATTTTAAACAAAAGTAACTAACTACAGAGAATTATTAAAAGTATAGTGATTTTTTTGCAAAAGGATTAAATTTGTATAAATTATATGTTTATGAAAAATAAATCCAAGCTAATAACAATATTTTTCTGTTTTTTTTCTGTCATTACTTTAGCCCAAGAAAAAAAAGCTGAAATTAAATTTGAGACAAATTCTATAGATTATGGACAAATAGATTTTGAATCAGATGGAACAAAAATTTTTAAATTTAAAAACATTGGAGATGCACCGTTAGTTTTCACAAGGATTTCATCATCATGTGGGTGCACAATACCAAAAAAACCAGAAAAACCAATAGAGCCCGGTGCAGAGGGTCAAATCGAGGTGAATTATGATACTAAAAGAGTTGGTGTTTTTCGCAAAGCAGTAACTGTCAATTCAAATGCAAAAACTCCTACTGTAATTTTAAGAATAATGGGTGAAGTTCTTGAGGAAGAAGAAGAAGAAGAAGTTAATTAGTTGATCTAAATTCTAATAATAATTTTTTGAAAAAAAATATTTCTTTAAAATCACATAATTCTTTTGGTGTTGATGTGATTTCAAAAGAGTTTTACAGTGTAGAGTCTGAGCAACAGGCTTTAAATATTCTCCGTTTATTAAAAGAAAAAAAAGTAATCATTCTAGGGGGAGGTACAAATATTTTATTTACCGGTGATGTTAAGACACCAATAATTAATATTAAAATTAAGGGAATAAAAATTATTTATGAGACTAGTAATTCGGTTCATATATCAATTGGAGCTGGAGAAGTTTGGGATGAATTTGTCAGGTGGGCAATATCAAAAAACCTTGGTGGAATTGAAAATTTGATTTCTATCCCGGGATATGTAGGTGCAGCTCCTATTCAAAACATAGGAGCGTATGGCGTGGAGATTAAAGATGTTCTAATTTCTTGTTCAGGTTTTCATATCAAGACACTAGAAAAAAAGAAATTTAACTCCAATGAATGTGAATTTTCTTACCGCTCTTCAATTTTTAAAAAATCATTAAAAAATAAGTTTTTAATCACTAAAGTTGTTCTCAAATTATCAAAAAATAATCATAAAATTCATAGATCTTACAAGAGTTTAAGTGATGTTATAAAAAATAAAAAAATAAAAAATCCAACAATTAAGGTTATTGGAGAAATAGTAAGTAGTATTAGGAAAGATAAATTACCAGACCCATCGTTAATAGGTAATTCAGGTAGTTTTTTCAAAAACCCAATTGTATCTCGGAACACTCTTACAAGACTTAAAGCAAAATTTTCAGGACTAGTTTTTTATAAAGAAAATGAGGTTAAATATAAATTATCAGCAGCATGGCTAGTTGAAAATTGTGGTTTTAAAAAGATCATAGAAAAAAATGTTGGTGTATACAAGAATCAAGCACTGGTAATCATAAATCTTGGTAATGCCACTGGTAATGAAATATATTTATTTTCACAAAAAATAAAATCTACAGTCTTAGAAAAATTTGATATATTGCTTGAGGAAGAAGTTAATATCGTTTAATTCATGGATCTATTTTTTATATCAATTATTTTACTATCTATTGCTTTTGCTGGAATTTCAATTAAAATAATTTTTAAAAAAGATGGAAAGTTTTCAGGAACATGTGCTTCAAACAATCCATTTCTGAATAAAGAGGGTAAGCCCTGTGGTTTGTGTGGAAAACTTCCAGAAGAAAATGAGTGTAAGAAATCCAATTTAAATTTGAATTAATTTAAATGAATTCAAATTTTGATAAAAAGAAGACTCCTTTTAATAAGTTGTTGAACGAGAACTGGGATTATGTTTATAATTACATACTAAAAAAAACTTCAAACGAATACCTTTCAGAAGAAATTACAATTCAAACATTTTCAAAAGCATTTCAAAAAATAAAGCTTTATGATAAAAGGTTTTTATTTAAAACATGGTTGATTTCAATTGCAAAAAACACTCACGCTGACCAATTAAGAAAAAAGAAAACAATAATTGATGATTATCAAAACATTGAAAAACATAATTTTTCGAGAAGTCCTGAGGAGGATTTTATCGAAAAAGAGAGCTATGATGAGTTAAAAGAAAAAATAAATCAATTAAAACCTAATTATAAAGAAGTTATAAAACATAGATATTTTGATGATCTATCAATAAAAGAAATATCTGAAAAGCTTAACCAACCCATAAATACAATAAAGATTAAAATTTTTAGAGCAAAAAAACTTTTGATTGAAAAAATCAAAAATAATGATTGATAAAATTAAAAAACTGGGGCCTGGTTTATTATTTGCTGGAGCTGCTATAGGGGTTTCTCACCTTGTTCAATCAACTAAAGCAGGTGCAGAGTTTGGTTTTGGATTAATTTGGGCATTATTATTATGTAATTTTTTTAAATATCCCTTTTTTTGGTTTGGTACTAAATACACTATATCAACAGGTGAAACTCTATTACACGGTTATAAAAAAATTGGTAACCACATGTTATACATTTATTTAATACTATCAATTGTTACAATTTTTACAATTCAAGCAGCGGTAACAATAGTAACTGCAGGTTTGGCAATTGAACTCTTTGGTTTTACAAAAAACATAACCATAATGTCATCTTTAATTTTAATTCTTTGTGTAACAATTCTCACTGTTGGTAAATATAAATTACTTGATAGTTTTATAAAAATTGTGGTTGTAATTTTAGCCATATCAACATTACTTGCAGCAGGTTTTGCAAGTAATAATAATTTTGGAGAAATAGCCATCAAGCAAATATTTCCTGTCGAAATTTCAGGAATTGTTTTTTTGGCTGCTTTCATGGGTTGGATGCCTGCACCTCTTGATATTTCAATTTGGCAGTCTATTTGGACCAAAGAAAAAATGAAATTGAACAAGGGAATAGACTATAAATCTGCATTGTTTGATTTCAATATCGGATATATCACAACTGTAATACTTGGATTATGCTTTATTTCTCTCGGTGCTTTTGTCATGTTTGGGTCAGGACAAACATTTTCAAATAATGGAACAGAGTTTGCTAAACAGTTAATACAATTGTATACAATAAACTTAGGAGAGAATATTAAAGTTTTTATTTCAATTGCTGCATTTACGACAATGCTTAGCACCACAATTACATGTTTAGATGCATCTCCAAGAGCAATGAGTCAGACATTAAAATTATTGAGCTTTGATAAGTTTAGTGGATATAATAAATGGATTTTGATTATATCTACAATAACAATGATAATTTTTATATTTTTCGAATCAGAAATGGGAAACTTGATAAAAATAGCAACTGTTCTCTCGTTTATGACTGCACCTATTTATGCAATTATAAATTATTGTCTTGTAAATAGTAAATTTATGCCTAAGAGGTATAAGCTTTCGACATCAATGAAACTATATGCAATTTCAGGTATATTTTTTTTAACAATTTTTTCAATTTGGTATATAACTTTAGTATAAAATTTGATTATATAGTCTTATATTTGGAAATTCTTAAATTAAGGTAGATTGAGCACAAAAACTTTATATAAAAAAGTTAAAGAAAATTGGAATAGTATTGATATTAAAAAAACTAATACAATAATTTCAAAACAAAAATCTAATTTCAAAAAAAAACCACAATGGATAAGAGTAAAATTACCAACAGGCAAAAAATATTCTGAAATTAGAAATTTAGTTGATAAGTATAAATTAAACACTATATGTTCATCCGGAAGTTGTCCAAATATGGGTGAGTGTTGGGGAGAGGGTACTGCAACCTTTATGATTTTAGGTAACATTTGTACTAGATCGTGTGGGTTTTGTGGAGTTAAAACAGGTAAACCTGAATCAGTTGACTGGGCGGAGCCTGAAAAGGTCGCTAAATCCATTTCCGTCATGAAAATTAAACATGCTGTTATAACATCCGTTGATCGCGATGATTTACAGGATCAGGGTTCAATAATTTGGGCAGAGACTGTGAAAAGTATTAGAAGACTCAACCCCTATACAACCATGGAGACCTTAATTCCAGACTTTCAAGGTGTTGAAAGACACATTAACAGAATTCTTGAAGCAAATCCTGAAGTTATTTCTCACAATATTGAAACAGTTAAAAGACTAACTCGCGAGGTTAGAATTCAAGCCAAATATGATAGAAGTATGGCTGTTCTTAAATACCTAAAAAAAAATGGTGCAAGGAGGACAAAATCTGGGATAATGCTTGGACTAGGGGAAAAAGAATTTGAAGTTTTGGAAACATTGCGTGATCTGCGAAAATCCAAAGTTGATGTGGTTACTATTGGACAATATTTACAGCCAAGTAAAAAGCATTTACCTGTCAAAGAGTTTATTGAGCCAACAAAGTTTAATTTTTACAAAGATTTTGCAAAAGATCTAGGCTTTATCCATGTAGAAAGTGGTCCACTTGTAAGGTCATCCTACAAAGCAAAAAAACACGTCAATTAAAATTTAATTTATTAGAGATTAGGCTTATTAAATCATTTGATTTACCGAAAAAATCTACCTTAATATCAATATAGAACAAATTATTAAAATCATGAATTGATATAATTTTATAGTAGTCCTTCTTGGTAGTTAATATTTTTTTATTTCCACTATAATTTAAAATTTTTTTAATATCATTTCGATTATAATTATGATGATCATTATATCTTACATGTTTGAATTTTAACTTTTTTGATTTTAAATGTCTTATTAATGGTTTACTATCTGCAATGCCCGTTACTAATATGAAATCAAAATCCAGATCTGAAATATGAATATTTTTTTTTCCCTTTAAAATATCCTCATAAATAATTTTACTAAAAAAAATTCTTTGATGATTTAGAGGATTAATTTTTTTTACAATCTTGTCTTTTTGTAAAGATGTTAAATTAGTTGGGCATTTAGTTATGATAATAAGGTTTGCCCTCTTATAACCATTTCTTGGTTCCCTTAAATTACCTAAAGGGAAAATAAAATCATTATAGAACGGATCTTCAAACTTTGTTAAGAGTATGTTAAGCTTACACTTTATTTTTCTATGCTGCATGGCATCATCAAGTATTAGAATATCATCATCATTAAAATTTCTTGAAATTCTTTGTATTGCAACTAACCGGTCTTCGCATGCAAAAACGTTTACATTTTTAAAACTTTTTTTAATCATTAAATTTTCATCACCAACATCTTTGACATCAGAGTCTACCAAGACCTCCACAAGACCTTTTGTCTTCCTTTTGTAACCTCTGCTTAATACTGAAACATTTATTTTCTTTGGTAATCTGTCAATTAAAAATTTCACTAATGGTGTTTTGCCAGTTCCACCCATTGATAAATTTCCTATACAAATAGTATTTATCTTTGCTTCGTAAACAGTCAGAAAATTAGTAGAATACAAAAAGCTTCTAACAATTTGAACTAGAAAATTTAATATTGCAACAGGGAAAAGTATTTTTCTAATTATCATCTGTAGGCGAAAATATAAATTTTATATTTGATAAAAAATTTGATGTTACTTTCAAAAATTATAAAACTATTAGAAGATTGGTGTCCACTTAATAATGCTGATGAATTCGATAATGTAGGCCTTTTAGTAGGTGATGTTGAATCAAAAATTAATAAAGCTATTATTAGTCTAGATGTAACTGATGAAATTATTGAAGAATGTATATCAACCAAAGCGAATCTTATAATAACCTTTCATCCTCTTTTCATTTACAACCCGAAAACTAATTTAATTGATCAAAGAATTAATAATTACATATTAAAATGTTTAAAAAATGATATTAATGTTTATTGTATTCATACCAACTTAGACAATAATTTTAAGGGAACAAGCTTTCAACTTGGCAAATTACTTAAATTAAAACATCAAGAAATACTTGTTTCAAATGAAGATAATAATGATATCGGAATGGGAAGTATTGGACTTCTAACTGAGTCTATGAACGAAAATGAATTTTTAATGTTAATAAAAGAAAAATTTAATTTAAAATTTATAAGACATTCTAAGCTTTTGCAAAAAAAAATTAAAAAGATAGCTGTATTATCAGGTTCAGGTAGTTTTGCAATTAATTATGCAGTTTCAAAAAGTGCTGATTGCTTTATATCATCAGATTTTAAATATCATGATTTTTTTATACCTGATAAAAAAATACTAATTATTGATATTGGACACTATGAAAGTGAAAGACACATAAAACAGACCATTTTAAATTATCTTAACAAAAAAATTCCTAAGTTTGCGTGCACTATTGCAAAAAGTAAAACCAATCCAGTAAATTATTTTTAAAATGGCAAAAAAAATTGAATATTCTGTCGAAGAAAAGTTAAGAGCAATGTACGATTTACAACTAATTGACTCACGTATTGATAAACTCAGAAGTGTCAGGGGCGAGCTTCCTCTGGAAGTCGAGGATTTAGAAGATGAGGTTCAGGGTTTAGGTTTTAGGATTAGTAAGATAAACGAAGAACTGGATGAACTTGATAATGGCATAAAGGAAAAACAAAACAAAATCAAGGAATCAGAAGTTATGATTACAAAGTATAATGATCAACAAAAAAATGTTAGAAATAATAGAGCTTTTGAGTCATTAAGTAAAGAAATTGAGTATCAGGAATTAGAAATACAATATTGTGAAAAACAAATAAGTGAGATTAAGGATAAAATAGATCAAAAAAATGAGAAGTTGGATGAAACATCTGCTCAGAGAGAAGAAAGACAAAATCATTTAGATCACAAAAAGAAAGAGCTAAATAGCATAATGAAAGAAACGGAGAAAGAAGAAAATGCTTTGTTAAAAAAATCCGGAGAGTATGAAAAAAAAATTGACGATTCTCTATTAAAGTCTTATAAAAAAATTAGATCTAGTGTTAAAAATGGACTCGCAATTGTTCCTGTGGAAAGAGGAGCATCTGCAGGATCATTTTTTGTGATTCCTCCACAAGTTCAGTTGGATATTGCATCAAGGAAAAAATTTATAACAGATGAATATAGTGGGAGAATTTTAGTTGACAAAGATTTAGCTGAAGAAGAAGAAAAGAGAATGGAAAAAATATTTAGTTCTATCTAACTACAAATGCTTTACTCAGAGTAGGACCACCTACCAAATTTATTCTATAAAAGTATTGTCCGGCTGATAATTTGCCATTATTGTGATCACTTATTGAAAATTCGTGTTCCCCCCTAACAAGATCACCACTAAAGACAGTATTTACATGTCTTCCTAAAATATCAAAAGTATCAATATTGACTTTGTGAGTTTGTTGAATTCTCAAATTTAAATTAACTCTTTGGTCATAATTTAAGTAAATTGGAGCATGATAATCTAATAATGAATCATAATCGATAACATCTGTATCCTGACAACCAAAACCCAAACCTAATAAATCATACTCATTTCCGAGCATGGCAGCATTTATAAAGTTTGAATCACCACATAACCAATCTGTAAGAACAGTTTGATATATAGATCTAAAATCAATAGAGTTATACATATTTCCTCTTTTATTTAAGTTAGATAGGCTTGGATGATTTCCAATAAAGCCACTTCCTTTTAAAGGTGAACCAAATAACAAAACTGGAGCGGCAGAACCATGATCGGTTCCTTCGGAACCGTTTTCACTAACCCTTCTTCCAAATTCTGAAAAGGTCATTGATAAAACCTTAGAATCAAGTCCATCCCTGGCTAGATCATCATAAAATGATTTAATTGCTGAGGATAAACTAGATAATAAATATTGATGAGTTAAAGCCTGATTTCCATGCGTGTCAAACCCGCCTAAAGAGACCATATAAATTTTAGAGCCTAGTCCTCCTTTAATAAGTTTTGCGACGAGTCTTAGCTGTCTATCTAAACCCTCATCGGATTCATAACCATTGAAGTCTGTTGATAATTTAAATGCATTGTTAATTACCTTTGCATAGTCATATGTTGTATTACTTACACGCCTTAGAAACTCCAACTGATCGCCGTGGGTGCAATCTGGCAAATTTTGGGTAGAGTAAAATTCACCTCTTTCTGCTACACTTTCGAGTCTCGACTCATTAGCTACTGCAAATGCATAGTTGCGAGAACTTCCATTAAAAATCATATTAGAATTACTTCCAATTTGAACTGCAATCGGTTTTTCTGGTGGGTTAGTTGTAAAATCAAAATACTTTTCATCATAGTATCTTCCAATCCATCCTGATGATACCATTTCACTTTTTTCTGTAGATCCTGTTGCCCAGTAGTCTGAGGATGTGAAATGGGATAGATTCTGTCCTTCGTATCCAACACCATTAACAACTCTCATTTTTCCGTCTTCCCAAAAAGGTGATATTTTGCTCATAAAATCTGGCATTGAAAAATCATCGCTTAATTTGATTAAACTATTTTTAGGGATATGTAATGAAGGTCTTTTAGAAACATAAGTGTCATAATCATATACTGGAATTATTGTATTTAAACCATCATTACCCCCCTTCAACCTTATTAATAATAAAACTCTATCAGACAATGAATCTGACAGGGCATTAGTCAAAAAGTTAGAATTTAATACTGATATATTCGTGTTACCCAGGGAGATAGATCCGGCACCTGCAATACCTAGAACCTTTAAAAAACCTCTCCTGTCCCATTTTGAGTGTTCTTCTTTGTGCTTTTTTGATTCTAAATACTTTTTATATTTCATTTTAATTGATACTCTGGTATTTTAACAAAGAATTTTATTAGGTCGTATGCTTGACGTGGTGCATTAACATGATTCAGGGTCCATCCTCCTCCATTAAAGTAATTATCAGGAAGATCCCCTTTAAAAATCGAAACTGCATCATTTAGTTCATCATCCATCATTTCATAATTACAAAACATGTAATTATTTATTTTTTTAACTATTTCTACAGGATTAGTTTCATCTATTCCAACTACACTAATAGCATAAGTTCTGAATTGTTCTCTATTTTTATTCCAATATCTGGATAATAAATAGTCACAAAACTCCCATCTCATTGGAAGGGTTCCAGTCGAAATCCAATCATGATTTTCCTGCCAACCAGCAACATCAACAGGATTCAAAATTTCTTGACCCATCTCAGAACATCTATTTCTCAAATAATTAAATAAATTATCATTAAAATTATCTGGTTTTTGAAAACCAAACTCCTTTTCGATAAAAACCATGAGATCAATTGGGCTTTTAATTAAAACGTTGCTTGAGAAAGAGTTAAAAAAATGTTCACTCTTAAATAATTTTCGGTATAATAAATCTAATTCAAAATTATTTTCCTTAAAATACAGAGCAAGTTCATCTATGGTTTGTTCATTTATTTCAGGACTTACAAAGTGCTTATATATCTTTCTTACGATAAATTTTGAAATTATATCACTTTTTTCATCAAATAATATATTTATAACATCATCATAATTCCAGTTTCCGGTTTTTCCAAATATGGTTTTTTCACCATTATCAAACCTATTTTGATTAAAATATATTGGTCCTCCATCTTGTCTGTTATTGTATCCTGTTAGTGCCCTTGCAGTTTCGGTGATATCATCTTGTGTGTATCCATTACCCTCACCCAATGTAAATAATTCATAAAGTTCACGAGCATAGTTTTCATTCGGTGCATTATTTCTGTTTTCGAAACCATTTAGATACATTAACATTGCATCATCTAAACCCATCACAGAAACAAAATCTTTAAAATTTCCGAAAACATTTGATTGAATATTATTGTAATATCTAAATGTATAGGCAGGGTGGTTATACATGAAATATTCTGTAACAAAATGATTACTCCAAAATAATGTAAGACGATCACGCATGTCATTCTTTAAAAAGTCATCAAATACAATTTTTTGATGATCTCTAAAAAAGGGACCCCTATTCCCTCCTGCACTTCTAAAATCGCTATTGGTCCAATTTGCCCACCCTGGGTCAGGTGTTACGGGCAAACTTTTGGCATTATCTATTAATTCATCGATCAATTCAGATGGAGTCAGAGATAATTTTGATTCTATCTCAGTGTGTTTTATACCAAATCCTAATCTTCTGAAAACGAGTAATACTTTTGAAACATCCCAAGGGTTTTCATTAGTAGGGACATATTCAAGTAATAGTGCATCATTACAGATCCTAGCCATATTTCAAATATCTTAATTTTTTTTAAGTTTACTGTTGTTATTAATAATTTTTAGTCACAAAAAAAGGTTATTTATAGTGATAAACTGATAAAGTATATCAATGTTACAACAAATACGATGCCCATTACTTTATCAAGATTTTTGTAGCTCTTATTAATTGAATGCCAGATTGCTATCATTATTAAAGGAATTTGAAAAAACATTCTTGTAATTGCTTTGTTTTTTGAAATCTGATACATTTCTTGTGCTTCCTCTGATAAATACAGGTGAATATTTGCTGGAAAAACAAATAACAATAATAAAGCCAGGCCAACACTCGAGAAATTCCTTGTTTTTTCAAAAAATAATAAAAAACCAAAAAGAACTTCAAAAAAACCTGATAGATAAACAAGGAATAAAGGATAGGGTAAATATTCTGGCATTATAACCAAAAAAAAATCTGGGTTTATAAAATGACTTAATCCTATATTTATATAAAATATTCCAAAAATATAAACAGTTATCAATTTGAATTTTTGTAAGCGAATAATTTTATTTTCAAAAAACATTATTCTTATATTTAGACGAATGATTTTTAAAATTAACTCATATATTTTAATTACGATACTTTTTTTAAGTAACATCTTATATGCTCAAAATATTATTGTTGAGGGATCAGTTGTTGATGAATTTGATTATGAAGTTCCTTTTGCTGCAATTGGTATTTTAAAAAAAAATATTGGGACTACCTCAACTATGGAAGGTACGTTCTCATTTTTAATAACTGTAAACGAATTGGAAGATGAACTTGAGATTTCATCCATAGGATTCGAAACTCTTAAGATTAACGTAAGAGAATTTATTAATCTGGAAAACAAGAAAATAATTTTAAAAGAAAAACTAACTGCTCTTGACGAAGTGGTCGTTAAAGCCCCAATAAATTATGTAAATCAAGCAATTAAACTTTTGAAAGTAAACACAATTAGTAAATCTCATCAATTGAATATTCTATACAGAAGGTGGGATGTAGAGGAAGATAAATGTCGTTTTTTCTTAGAGCATTTTATTAAAGCTGTTGATCAAGGACCAAATTCAAATATAGTAAGAGCAAGTGTTGAAAACATTAGAAAATCATCAGATTATAGATTTGTAAAAAATCAATCTCAGTTTCATCCCCTAAGGTATACAGAATGGAGTAATCCGTTAAGAAAAGGTATAAGAACTAAAAGTTATAATTGGAAAAAAATTGGTAATTCATCATATGATGGAGAGGATGTTTTAATCTTTGAGGGTATTGACAAAGAAGATGCAAAAATAACTTTGTACATTGGATATGAATCATATAAAATTTATAGACTTGAGTATGAAAGAGATCCTAATATTGGTAGATATGCCAATAGTATGTGGATTTATAAAAAAAATATTTCTGGTAAATTATATTTGAGTTATATGACAAGAGAATGGGTTGGGGCACGTAGGCTTCCAGAAAATGTTAAGAAGACAATGATTAATTCAGGTCAAAAAGTAAAAGAGTTTTACCCTGTTTCTTTTAGGCACGAGCTATTTGTTACAAAACTAATTGAGGACAAATCAAAATTTGATAATTTTACAGATATGGAACAAAAAGATATGTCTTTATATAAAGTCCCCTACAATAAGTATTTTTGGGAAAACTTCAGTATCCCACCCGAAACAAAAATCTACAAGGATAACATTAATGAATTAGAATCACTATATGGTGTGCCAATAGAAACACAATTTCTTTACTCCAATTAAATATTACTAATAAAAAATCCTTTGATTACTGTTTACTTAAAATAAGCTTTTTGCTTCACCAAAGGATTATAAAATGTGGGCGCTGAGGGATTCGAACCCCCGACCCCTTGGGTGTAAACCAAGTGCTCTGAACC
>MDTG01439894.1_pt1 | contig 15058 bp, 14 predicted proteins | sample 811421 | NCBI WGS metagenome assembly MDTG01 (sample SAMN05326645, study PRJNA326480) | marine metagenome | isolation source: seawater | place: Pacific Ocean: South East | collected 2011
CCATTTTTTTGATTCATATATTCTGTAAAATAATTTATACATTAAATAACTATGTCTTTTAATACTTTTGGTAAAATATTTAGATTTACAACTTGGGGGGAGTCTCATGGGCCAGCAATTGGCTGCGTAATTGATGGATGTCCGCCAAACATAGCTTTATCTGAAAAAGAAATTCAAAAAGATATGAATAGACGTAGACCTGGTCAGTCAAAATTTACTACCCAAAGAAAAGAGTCTGACAAAGTTGTTATTTTGTCTGGAGTGTTTGATGGCAAAACTACTGGAACACCTATCTCAATTATAATTTATAATGAAGACAAAAGATCAAGAGATTATGAGACTATTAAAAATAAATTTAGACCGGGTCACGCAGATTTTACTTATTTTAAAAAATATGGAATTAGGGATTTTAGGGGTGGTGGTAGACAGTCAGCTAGGGAAACTGCTTGTAGAGTAGCTGCTGGAGCAGTAGCAAAAATTGCTTTAAAAAATCTTATTGGCAAAAAATTTAAAATAGTCGGAGCCGTTACTCAACTTGGATTAATGTCTTGTGACAAAAATAATTGGAATAATTCAGAAATAAAAAAAAATCCTTTTTTTTGTCCAGATAAAAAGTCAGTTAAACTTTGGGAAGAGTATCTTTTAGCTATAAGAAAATCAGGATCCTCTTGTGGAGCAATTATAGAAGTTAGAGCATCTGGAATTCCAATTGGTTTAGGCGCTCCAATTTATTCAAAATTAGATACAGATATTGCTGCAGCACTTATGAGTATAAACGCAGTAAAAGGTGTTAATATAGGTTCTGGAATGAATTCAGCTTTTCTTACTGGAGAAGAAAATTCTGATGAAATGAGAAAAAATTCAGGCAAGATAAAATTTAAAACAAATTATGCTGGTGGTATTTTAGGAGGAATCTCATCCGGACAAGATATAGTTTCATCATTTGCTGTTAAACCAACTTCATCAATTTTAACTAGTAGGGAAACTATAGATAAAAAAGGAAAAAATACTAAAATTTCAGTAAAAGGTCGACACGATCCTTGCGTAGGAATTAGAGCTGTGCCGATAGGTGAAGCAATGGTTTGTTGTGTTCTTTTGGATCACTATTTAATGAATAGAGCTCAGTGCGGTTAATTAGAAACTTTATTTTTACTTTTAGCCAAAATTATATTAGATTTTAAAACATTTTCTATTTTATTTGCTATCGCTTTACTATCCAATCCTGCAACTTCGTACATTTTTTCTGGAGTATCCTGATCTATAAATAAATCTGGTAAAATCATTGACCTAAATTTTAATCCTTTATCAAAAAATCCTCTATCAGATAATAGTTGCATCACATGTGACCCAAAGCCACCTATAGATCCTTCCTCAATAGAAATTATAACTTCGTGATTACTTGCAACTTCCATAATTAATTTTTCATCTAAAGGTTTTGAAAATCTTGCATCTATTATTGTAATATCAATTCCTTTTTTTAATAGTAATTCAGAAGCTTTTTTACATTCTTCTAGTCTTGCTCCAAAATTTAGAATAGCAGCATTCTTACCTTCTTTTATAATTCTTCCTTTTCCAATTTCCAATGCTTCACTTATGTTTGGTATTTTTATTCCAACACCGTTTCCTCTTGGATATCTGAAGGCTGATGGACGATCATTTATATTCACAGATGTATTTATCATTTTTACTAATTCAGACTCATCACTTGCAGCCATAACTACGAAATTTGGTAAAGTTGATAAATAAGTTATATCAAAAGAACCTGCGTGTGTCGGTCCATCTGCTCCAACTAAACCTGCTCTATCTATAGCAAATCTGACTGGAAGTGATTGAAGCGCAACATCGTGAACTACTTGATCGTACGCTCTTTGTAAAAATGTTGAATAAATTGCAGCAAACGGCTTGTATCCTTCTGTTGCTAGTCCAGCAGCAAAAGTAACAGCATGCTGTTCTGCTATTCCGACATCAAAGGTTCTGTCGGGAAATTTTTTTTCAAAAATGTTCAAACCTGTGCCTGATGGCATAGCGCCAGTAATACCGATAATTTTAGTGTCTCGCTCTGCATGTTTTATTAATGTTTCGGCAAATACTTTTGTATAAGAAGGAGAACTTGACTTTGATTTATTTTGTTCTCCAGTAGCAATGTTAAATTTAGATACACCGTGATATTTGTCTCCTGAGTCTTCTGCTGGTTTGTAACCTTTGCCTTTTTGTGTTCTTATATGTATTAAAATTGGACCTTCGTGATTAGCTTTTTTAACATTTTCAAATATATCTACTAAATTATTAACATCATGCCCATCAACTGGACCGATGTAGTAAAATCCTAATTCGCTAAATAATGTACCACCTGAAACAATGCTTCTTAATAAATCCTCTGCTTTTCCGGCTTTTTGACTAAATCTTTTTGAAAAAGAAGAAGCGATCATTTTAATCGTTTCTCTTAAACTAAAATACATTTTACCTGATAAGAGCTTTGCTAAATATTTACTCATTGCTCCAACGGGTCTTGAAATTGACATATCATTATCGTTTAAAACTACAATAAGTTTAGACTTTAGTGCTCCAGCATTATTCATAGCCTCGTAAGCCATACCTGCGCTCATAGCACCGTCGCCTATGACAGCAATTACATTGTTATTGTTATTAGACAATTTTTTTGCCACTGACATTCCTAAAGTAGAGGAAATAGAGGTAGAACTATGTGCTGCACCAAAAGGATCATACTCACTTTCAGTTCTTTTCGTAAAACCTGATAATCCTCCACCCTTTCTTAAAGTTTTAATTTGGCTTCTTCTTCCGGTAATAATTTTATGTGGATAGCACTGATGACTTACATCCCATACAAGTTTATCTATAGGGGTGTTAAAAACATAGTGCAAAGCCACTGTTAGCTCTACCACCCCTAAACCTGCGCCTAGATGTCCGCCAGTTTCAGAAACCACATCTATAAGTTCATCTCTCAACTCATCTGAAATTTTTACTAATTGATTTTTTTCAAATTTTCTAAGGTCTGAGGGAAAATTTATTTGATTTATTAATTTTGTCATTAAAATTTTCTTTCTAATATAAATTTTATTGTATCTTTTAAATCTCTAGCTTTATTTCCATATTTTTTTAATTTTATCAATATTTTATTTTTTTGAATATTGGCATAATTATATGCATTTTTATATCCTATTAAATTTATTAAAGTTGATTTACCTTTTTTAGTGTCTTTTTTTAATGGTTTACCAACTAGTTTTTTTGATCCTTTTATATCTAAAAAATCATCAGTTAATTGAAATAAAAGTCCGATATCTTCACCTATATGACTTAGGACTTTTTTTTCTTTTTTATTTTTATTTGCAACAACTCCGGCTGCAAAGCAACAAAAATTAAACAATTTTCCAGTTTTTTTTTTTTGCATATCAATAATTTGTTTCAAACTTTTTTTTTTGTTTTCAAAACTTAAATCTAGTTGTTGACCGCCAGCTATTCCAGTGTGACCTGAACAATTGGCAAGTTCTTTAATCAATTCTAATTTTGAGGTGTTTGATATTGAATAATTTTTACTCGCAATCATCTCAAAAGCCAATGTAAGCAAAGAACTTCCGGCCAGCACGGCGTCCGCTTCTCCGTATCTAATATGCGCTGAAGGTTTGCCTCTTCTTATTCTATCATTATCCATACAAGGCAGGTCGTCATGCATTAAAGAATATGAGTGAATACACTCAACAGCAGCACAAATATTTAGCATTTTTTTTTTACTTAAGTTAAATAATTTTCCGGTAAAAATTATAATTGATGATCTAATTTTTTTTCCACCAGATAAAGTTCCATACTTCATAACTTTTAATAAATTGGTATCACGTTCTTTTTTAAGGATTTTTTTCAAAAAATCATCGACATTTTTTGCATTTTGTTTAAGTTTATTTTTTATCATTAGAAATTTTTTTATCTATTTGAGAAACCTCTTTAACTCTTTTTTTAAAAAGAAAGTCCACATGGTTATTTAGTTGAATTAGTCTTTTATAATCTTCAACTGAGTTCGCTAAATCTGCATTATTTTTTTCTAATTTCTGCAAAATATCATTAATTTCTTCTTTTGCCTCTTTTATAGATTTACTTTTGACGTCAGCTAGAATATTTTTGGTTTTCATTAAAAGCATATTAATATCATTATGAAAAATATCTATTCAAATATATTTAAATTTAATAATAGTACCCTCAAAAAAGCTATTAAATATTTAAAAAAAAATGATGTTCTAGGTATACCCACAGAAACTGTTTATGGAATCGCAGGTAATGCTTATTCTAAAAATTCAATAAAAAAAATATATAATATAAAAAAAAGACCTAAAATTAATCCCCTTATCATTCATTATTATAATTTTCAAAGTGCATTAAAAGACATTCAAATAAATGATAATTTTTTAAAACTATATAAAAAATTTTCACCTGGGCCAATTACATACATTCTTAAAAAAAAAAAAAATTCAAAAATTTCATCTCTTGCCACAGCAAATCTCAATACTGTGGCTGTGAGATTTCCCAAACACACAGTGGTTAGTTTATTACTAAAAAATATTAATTTTCCTCTAGCAATGCCAAGTGCTAATAAATCTACAGAAATAAGTCCTGTAGATGTCAATGATGTAAGAGAAGAGTTTAATAAAAAATTAAAAATGATAATAGATGGAGGTAGATCAAAAATTGGAGTGGAATCTACCGTCGTAGATTTAACCGGCAAAGTCACAATACTAAGGCCAGGATTTATTAGTGATATTCAAATTGGCAAAGTTTTAAAAAAAAAAATATCAATCTCATCAAAAACAAAATTCATTAAATCTCCAGGTAATTTAAAAAGACATTATTCACCAGGTATACCAATAAAATTAAATCAAGTTTTACCTGTTAAAAATTTTGCGTATATAACTTTTGGAAAAAAATTTAAAAGTTCAAAAGATATATTTAATCTTAGTTATAAATCTAGTTTAAATGAATTTGCCAGAAAATTATATAAAACATTTAGAAAAATAAAAAAACTTAAATATAAAAAAATATATATTTGTAAAATTCCTAATAAAGGTATTGGTATAGCAATAAATGATAGATTAACTAGAGCGGCAAAGTAATATGAAAATAGAAGTAAAAAAACTCAATAAAAAATTTGGTAAATTTACGGCTGTAAAAAATATTAGTTTCGTAATTGAAAAAAACAAAACTTTAGGTTTACTGGGACCTAATGGATGTGGAAAAACTACTTCTATTGGTATGATGTTAGGGTTAATAAAACCTACAAGTGGCAATGTTTTATTTGATGGAGAAGATATTAATATGGGAAAAAAAGATTATCTTTTAAGTATGATGAACTTTGCATCCCCTTATATAGAGCTTCCAAAAAAGTTAACAGTAAAACAAAATCTTAGCATATACGGTAAATTATATAGTGTAAAAAACTTAGAAGATAGAATTAATGAAGTTTCAAAAGATTTAAATTTATATTCGTTTTTAGAGAAAAAAACTGGCGAACTTTCTTCTGGGCAAAAAAATAGGGTATCCTTAGCAAAATCATTGATCAATAAACCAAAAGTCCTTTTTTTAGACGAACCTACAGCAAGTTTAGATCCTGATATTGGAGATTTTGTAAGAGAATATTTGGAAAATTATAAGTCTAAAAATGAACTTACCATTCTTTTAGCTTCTCATAATATGAAAGAAGTAGAAAGGCTTTGTGACAAAGTTGTGATGATGAAATCTGGAGAAATAGTTGATGAAGGCACTTGTGATCAGCTTATAGATAAACATGGAAGAAATAATTTAGAAGATACTTTTCTGAAGATAGCTAGGGGCAATTATGAGATGGAATAAAATTTATGCATTAAGTTTAAGGCATATATATTTAATTAAAGGCTCATTTCCAAGAATTTTAGATTTAATATACTGGCCTACAATTCAAATTTTTTTATGGGGTTTTATTTCAAAGTTTTTTACTCTTAGTTCTAATTACTATGACAATACTGTAGGTATAATTTTATCAGCCGCTATACTTTATGACTTTTTATTTAGATCAAGTATTAGTTATAATATGATGTTTTTGGAAGAAATATGGAGCAGAAATTTTACTAATCTTTTTATAGCTCCAATTAAGATTAAAGAAATTATTGCTGCCTTGACTCTTACGGCAATATTTAGAACTCTTATTGGGCTTTTCCCGGCGTCATTACTCGCCATACCACTCTTTGGAGTGTCTATTTTTAAAATTGGTTTACCTCTTATTTTTTTACTTTTAAGTCTGTATATTTTTGGTGTAACTTTGGGATTGCTTGTGACAGCAGGGTTAATAAGGTTTGGGCCCTCTTTTGAAAATTTAGCTTGGGCAAGTTTATTTTTTTTAGCTCCATTAGGTTGTATTTATTATCCTATTGAAATTTTACCAAACTGGCTTCAAATAATTGCTAAATCTTTACCACTGGTTCATATATTTGAAGAAATGAGAAATATTCTTATTAATGACTTAATTAATTATTATGAAATCAGTAAAAGTATAATTATATCAATTTTATATTTTATATTTGGAGTTATAATATTCTATGCAGCTTATGGAGGTGCAAGAAAAAGAGGTACTTTACTTAATATAGGTGAATAATGAAATTAATTGATTGTTTTATGTATTTTGATGAAGATCTAATGCTAGATATTAGATTAAATACATTAAATGAATATGTAGACAAGTTTGTAATAGCTGAAGCTACTTTAGACCATGCGGGAAATAAAAAAAAATTAAATTTTGATATAAAAAACTTTTCTAAATTTAAAAAAAAAATCAATTATTTAATTATTGAAGATTTGCCTAAAACTGTGGGTGAGTTTAAAAAAGATTGGAAACCAGAACATATTAGAGATCAGTTTCAAAGGAATTCTTTAGTTAGAGGATATCAACAATATGGGGATGAAGACCTTATTATGATTTCTGATTTAGACGAAATTCCTAACCCTAAAAAAATTAGTGAGTTTAATATAAATAATAAGAGCGGATGTTTTGTGCAAAAAAACTTTCAATCAAAATTAAACCTTCTTAATACTACAGAAACATTTTGGAGTGGAACAAGAATATCTCAAAAGAAAAATATTAAATCACCTCAATGGTTAAGAAACATAAAAACAAAAAAAAGACCATTCTGGAAAATTTATAAACCAAAAAAACCACAATTAATTCTTAATGGTGGATGGCATTTTAGTTATTTAAAAAAACCTGAAGGAATATCTAAAAAAATAACCTCTTTTGCTCATCAAGAATTTAACAAAGATGAGTTTACCGACATCAAAAAGATACAAGAAAAAATAAACACAAAAACTGATATTTTCGGAAGAGATTTCAAATATGAAAAAGTTGAAATCGATAATTCATTTCCAGAATATATAATTAAAAATAGAGAAAAATTTAACGATTGGCTGGTCTAAATACAGATGTTTGGTGCGCCCGGAAGGATTTGAACCCTCAACCTTCTGATCCGAAGTCAGACGCTCTATCCAGTTGAGCTACGAACGCGTATGATTATAACTTAAATATAAATGAACAATAATACAATTAAATTTTTCATAGACGAGGTATATTCGGGAAAAAGACTTGATGTCGTACTTTCAGATAAAATACCTGACCTAACTCGTTCTTATTTAAAAAAAATTATTGAGACTGATAATGTTTTTATAAATAATAAAATATCAAATTCACCAGCAAAAAAATTAAAATTAGGAGATTATGTAGTTGTTAATCTTAGAATTAATAAGCAAAATAATATTAAACCAACAAACATTAAATTGAATGTTATTTTTGAAGATAAAGACATTTTAATAATAAATAAACCTGCAGGAATGGTTGTCCATCCTGGGGCAGGTAATTACGAAAATACATTAGTAAATGCTCTAATTTACAAATACAAAAAAAAATTATCTAATATTAACGGGAGTCTAAGACCTGGGATAGTACATAGAATTGATAAAGAAACTAGTGGACTTTTAGTGATTGCTAAAAATAACCTCTCACATTCTAAATTAGGCAAGCAATTTAATGACCACACAATTGAAAGGAAGTATATTGCTTTGGTATGGGGAGTAATCCGCCCTCTCTCTGGAAAAATTGAAACACTGATTGCTAGAAATAAAAGAAATAGACAATTAATGTCAGTTTCTGATTATAATGGTAAAAAAGCTATTACGAATTACAAAACTTTAAAAGTATTTAATTTAAAAGATGTTCCAAAAATAAGCTTAATAGAGTGTGAACTTGAAACAGGTAGAACTCATCAAATAAGAGTGCACATGCAATACAAAGGATGTTCTCTTTTAGGGGACAAACAATATGGAAAAAAGAATATTAAATTTAAAAAAATAAACAAAGAATTTGAAGATAACTTATTCAAGTTGAATGGGCAGGCTCTTCATGCAAAAAGCTTAGGTTTTAGACATCCAACGAAAAATAAATTTATCAGTTTTGACTCAAAAAATCCTAGAGATTTTGAAAATTTACTTAATTTTCTTGAAAAACTCTCTGATTGAAAATTATATTTTTAGTATATATTTAAGTCTATATGAAAGAAAAAAAAACAATCACTAACTTGCCGGCTCCCTCGGCTGAAGGGCTTAACTTGTATTTAGCTCAAATTAAAAAATTTCCTATGCTTGATGCAGAAGAAGAGTATATGTTAGCTAAAAATTGGAGAGAAAGTGGAAATTTAAAGTCAGCACATAAACTTGTAACGAGTCATTTAAGATTAGTAGCAAAAATAGCTATGGGATATCGAGGCTATGGTTTGCCAGTAAATGAAATGATTTCTGAAGGAAACATAGGGCTAATGCAAGCTGTAAAAAAATTTGATCCTGATAAAGGTTTTAGATTAGCAACTTATGCAATGTGGTGGATCAAAGCTGCTATTCAAGAGTATGTATTAAGATCGTGGAGCTTAGTCAAAATGGGTACTACTACAGCTCAAAAAAAGCTTTTTTTTAATTTAAAAAAATTAAAAAATCAAATTGCCCCAGAACAAGAAGGAGACTTGAGAGATGAACATGTGCAAGAAATATCAAAAAGATTAGATGTAAATGAGAGTGAGGTAGTTAATATGAATAGGAGGCTGATGGGTCATGAAAAATCATTGAATGATCCAATCAAAGCTGGTGAAACTGATGAATGGCAGGATTGGTTACCAGATGATGGATTAGACCAGGAATTAATTATATCACAACAGCAAGAGTTTAATGACAAAAAAAAACTATTATACGATGCAATTAAATTTTTAAATGAAAGAGAAAAAGAAATTTTAGAAGCAAGAAGATTGAGTGAAAATCCTAAAACGTTAGAAGAATTAAGTAAAAAGTATAAAATTAGTAGAGAAAGAATAAGACAAATAGAAACCAAAGCTTTTGAAAAACTTCAAAAATCTATGATTAACGCAAGTAAATCTAAAAATTTATTACCTGCTAATTAAATTTTAAAAGGATCTTCTAAAAGTATTGTATCTTCTCTTTCAGGACTGGTTGAAATACTTGATATTCTGGCACCAATAAAATCTTCGATTGCAAAAATATATTTTTTTGCATCTTCAGGTAAATCTTGTAAGTTTCTAATTCCTTGAGTTTTTGATTTCCACCCTTTAAATGTTTTATATATGGGTTTCACTTTTAATTGATCTTCTACTGATGCAGGTAAATAGTCTAAATGTTTTCCATCTACTTCATATTTGATACACATTTTAATTTCATCTAGTTCGTCTAAAACATCTAGTTTTGTAAGTGCTATTCCGTCTATTCCTGATATTTTTATAGTTTGTCTAACCAATACACCATCAAACCAACCACACCTTCTTTTTCTACTAGTTACTGTTCCAAATTCTTTTCCTCTACTTCCTAAGAGTTCACCTGTTTTATCTTTTAGCTCTGTTGGGAAAGGACCTTCGCCCACTCTAGTAGTATAAGCTTTTGTAATTCCTAAAACATAATTTATTGTGTTAATTCCGCAACCAGTTCCTGTTGCGGCTGAAGACGCTACAGTATTAGAAGAGGTTACAAAAGGATACGTGCCGTGATCCACATCTAATAGAATTCCTTGCGCTCCTTCAAATAATATTTTCTTTTTTTTTAATTTAAATTCATCTATTTTTTTCCAAACTGGCTGTGAAAATTTAAGAATATTAGGAGCTATTTTTAACAAATCTTTTTTAAGTTTTTCTTTTTCAAAAAGTCTTTTTCCTAAGCCTTTTCTAATTGCATTGTGATGCTTAAGCACAACCTCCAGTCTTTGATCTAAATTTTTTTCAGATTTTAAATCCATTACTCTAATGGATCTTCTGCCTACTTTGTCTTCATAAGCTGGACCTATTCCTCTTCTTGTAGTTCCTATTTTGGAATTACCTGCACTATCTTCTCTTATTGCATCCATTTCTTGATGAAAAGGGAGTATAAGGTTTGCTGTTTCAGCTAATATTAAATTATTTGAATCAACATTTATACCTTTTGATTTAATTTCATCAATTTCTTCTAAAAGTGACCATGGATCAACAACGACACCATTTCCTATAATTGAAATTTTGTTTTGCCTTACTATTCCTGAAGGAAGAAGTCTAAGTTTATAGGTTATTCCGTCAATTACCAATGTATGACCTGCGTTATGGCCTCCTTGAAATCGTGCGACAACATCCGCTTCACTTGAAAGCCAATCGACAATTTTTCCTTTACCTTCATCGCCCCACTGAGATCCTACTACTACTACATTTTTCATTATTTAAATTTTTTATTAATTATTATTGAGTTCAAATGGTTAATCGGACCATAGCCTTTACCAAAGTTAGGGTTTGATCCTATTGCTTGGTTAACATATTTAATTCCCAGCTCACAGGACTTATTTAAAAGTTTTCCACATGACAAATAGGTGGAAATAGCACTGGATAAAGTACAACCAGTTCCATGTGTATTTTTAGTTGTATATTTTTTACTTCTAAAAATTTTTATTTCTTTTTTGTTAACTAAAACATCAAAGATTTTTTTTGATTTTAAATGACCGCCTTTGATTAAAACATTTTTGGCTCCTAGTTTTATTAATTTAGATGCAGAAAAAATCATATCTTCGATGCTATTAATTTTTGTGTTAGTTAGAATTTCAGCTTCAGGTATATTTGGAGTAACTAAAGTGACTTTATAAAGTAACTTATTTTTTATCAAATTTATTGCTTTATTATCAATTAGTTTAGTACCTCCTTTCGCTACCATAACTGGATCTAAAATAATTTTAGAAACTTTAATTTTTTTTAGAGAGCTAAGCACTGCATTGATTACCTTCGGTGAATGAAGCATTCCAATTTTTATTGCATCTGGTCTAATATCTTTTGCACTAAATTCAATTTGATTAGAAATTTCTTTAGGCTTTATTGCAACTATTGACTTCACTCCTGTAGTATTCTGTGTTGTTACGGCAGTAATTGCTGTCATCGCATATGAACCTAAAGCTGTAACTGTTTTTATATCTGCTTGTATACCAGCGCCTCCTGAAGAATCAGATCCAGCAATAATTAACACTTTTGAGATTGGCTTCATCGCTTGATTGATTTTTTAATGATCTTAATACATTTTATCAATAAAGTCTTATCATATGACTCTCCCATAATTCTTATTTTAGGTTCTGTTCCTGATTTTCTCACTAATAATCTCCCTCTATTTTGGATCATTTTTTTCGCCAAAGTTATTGCTTTTCTACAATTTATTTTATTAATTATACTTTTATCTTTAACTATAACATTCTCTAATATTTGGGGAACTGGATTATAGACATTGAACAAATCACTTGCTTTTTTTCCTTTTCTTAATGAAAATAAAATTTCTAGAGCTACTAGCAAACCATCGCCGGTAGTTGCAAATTTTCCAAGTATGATATGACCTGATTGTTCACCGCCTAAATTAAAATTATTTTTTTTCATAACTTCTTTTACATATCGATCACCAACGTCTGCTCTCAAAAATTTAATTTTCTCTTTATTTAAAAACTTTTCTAAGCCATAATTTGACATTAGTGTTCCAACAACACCTCCTCTAAGTATTTTTTTTCTTTTCCATCTTTTTGCTAACATTGCTATAATTTGATCGCCATCAATAATTTTTGAATTTTCATCGCACATAATTATTCTATCTGCGTCACCATCTAAAGAAATTCCTAATTTTGCTTTATGCTTTTTAACTGCTTTTTGAATTTTTAGTGGATGAGTTGATCCGCAATTTTGATTTATATTTAAACCATTTGGTTTAATGCCAATAGAAATAACTTTAGCGCCAAGCTTAGACAAAAGTTGCGGTGCCGATATATACCCAGCTCCATTTGCACAATCGATAACGATCTTCATATTTTTTAAATTAAAATTTTTAGGAAGATTTTTTCTTAAAATGCTTATGTATCTATCATTTCCATCTTCTAATCTTTTGACTCTACCTAGAGTTTTTGGTTCTGATAACTGCTTGATTGTTTTAGAGTCAATTAATTTTTCAATTCTTTTTTCTATTTTATCTGAAAGTTTCATGCCATCTGGACCAAATAATTTTAAACCATTATCATAGTATGGATTATGAGATGCGGTAATCATAATGCCCATATTAGCTTTCATAGATTTAGTAAGCATTGCTAATCCATTTGTAGGAAGCGGACCCAAAGTAAATATATGCATACCTGCAGATGCTAAACCTGAAACTAAGGCAGGTTCCAGAGTGTATCCTGATAATCTAGTGTCTTTAGCAATAATTGCTGTTTGTTTTGTTTTTTTTAAATTCTTAAAATAAGTGCCTGCTGCCAAACCAAACTTAAAAAATTTTTCTCCATTTATATTTCCTTGATTAACAGCTCCTCTTATCCCGTCTGTTCCAAAATATTTTTTTTTCATTGACTTAATAACTCTTTGTAAACTAAGATTCCTTGTTTTACTTCTTTAACATCGTGAACTCTAAATATTTGAACTCCTTGAGACAATGTGTACATTATCGACGACAATGTTCCACCTACTCTTTTCTGGGTATCAAATTTTCTAGAAATTTGATTAATAAATCTTTTTCTAGATGTTCCTATTAGTATAGGAAATCCTAAAGAATGAAATAAAGAAATTTTGTTCATTAACATCAAATTATGTTTCAAGTTTTTACCAAAACCAATACCTGGATCTAAAATAATTTTTTTATTAATTTTTTTATTTTTACTGAAGTGTGTATTTATTTTTTTTTCAAAAAAATCGTAGATATCCAACAATACGTTATTATATTTAGGATTTTTTTGCATTGTTTGAGGAGTTCCTTGCATATGATGAATGACTTTCCAGATATTTTTGTTTTTTACTTGCTCGATAGATTTTTTGTCATATTCAAATGAGGAAACATCATTAATGATATCGATATTGTATTTTAAAGAAATTTCCATCAATTTAGATTTTCTCGTATCTATTGATAGTAAAATTTTAGGAAATTTTTTTTTAAAAACTTTTATAATTGCACCGACTCTACTCCATTCTTCATTTGTTGAAATAATTTTTGAACCTGGTCTGGTTGACTCCCCTCCAATGTCAATAATTTGCGCTCCAGATTTAATCATTGACTTAATATGTTTTACAGCTTTTTTAAAATTATTATATTTTCCTCCATCTGAAAAGCTATCAGGGGTCATATTTAAAATTCCCATTATTGTAGGATTATCAAATTTATTGACCTTAGATGTTATTTTTTTAAGATCTTTTTCAATCTTTTTTTTTAAAAATATTTTCTGTTTTTTAATTTCTTTAATACTTAAAATTTTTGATGAAATTTTTTTTTTATTTCTAATAAAAACTTCTATTTTATCGAATGAAATACTTTTATTTCCTGATAGTGGAAAAGCTAATTTTTTTTTTACTAAATTTTTTGAGATTGAACCATAGTAAAAATTACACGCCCTTGTGTAATATTTGATCATTTTTTTATACGGCTGGCTTTGGTTTTAGACCTAGAGTGTCTAGAACAGACGCCTCCTTCCCGTTGTCTTCTTTATCTTCTTCAAAAGACCTTGTTGGTTTTATATTCTTAAGTATTAAATTTCTTATTTCATCACCTGATAATGTCTCATAAATTAACAGCGCTTTAGCTAATTTATGTAAATCATCTATTTTTTCAGTTAAAACTTTTCTTGCTCTTTCATATCCAGCTTCAACAATTTTTTTTACTTCAGAGTCTACTTTTTTTGCAGTTTCTTCAGACATATTTTGTTGTTTTGTAACTGATCTACCTAAAAAAACTTCTTCTTCATTTTCCCCAAAAGCTATTGGGCCGAGCTCTTTGCTCATACCCCATTTAGTTACCATATTTTTTGCCATTTTAGTTACCATATCAATATCCGAAGAAGCTCCTGAAGTAACTTTATCGTGACCAAAAATTATTTCTTCAGCTATTCTTCCTCCCATTGCAACAGCTATATCTGAGTGCATTTTTTCTCTTGTTATCGAAAGCTGGTCTCTCTCAGGAAGTCTCATTACCATACCTAAAGCTCTACCCCTTGGTATAATTGTTGCCTTATGAATAGGGTCAGATGCTTTTTCATTAAGAGCTACAATAGCGTGCCCCCCTTCATGGTAAGCTGTTAATTTTTTTTCATCTTCGCTCATAACCATTGATCTTCTTTCGGCTCCCATCATCACTTTATCTTTAGCTTCTTCAATATCAGACATTGTGACTACTCTTTTATTTTTTCTTGCGGCCAATAAAGCAGACTCATTGATTAAATTAGCTAAATCTGCTCCTGAAAACCCTGGTGTACCTCTAGCGATGGTTCTAAGTTTTACATCGGGTCCAGTATTAATCTTTTTAATATGAACTTTTAGAATTGCTTCTCTTCCGATTATGTCTGGGTTTCCAACAACTACCTGTCTATCAAATCTACCTGGTCTTAATAAAGCTGGATCAAGTACATCTGGCCTGTTTGTTGCTGCGATTAAAATAATACCTTCATTTGTATCAAAACCATCCATTTCTACTAATAGTTGGTTAAGAGTTTGTTCTCTTTCATCATTGCCACCGCCTA
>MDTG01208528.1_pt1 | contig 15057 bp, 16 predicted proteins | sample 811421 | NCBI WGS metagenome assembly MDTG01 (sample SAMN05326645, study PRJNA326480) | marine metagenome | isolation source: seawater | place: Pacific Ocean: South East | collected 2011
ATGCAATTAATGACTTCATCAAGCGATGAAGACGGTTATTCAAAAGGATTTTGCTTTTTTTTCAAATAAAACAAAAAAAATACCTCCATCAAAAAAATTAAAATTCCCACATGTAGGATATAATAGTATTAATATAAAAAAAAAATCTGAGATTTTTAATAATATAGATAGTCATCCAGATTTTTATTTTGATCACTCTTTTGCTGTAAAAATGAATCAAGATAATGATATTTCAAGCACCTGTTATCATTCAAGTGAATTTGTTTCATCTCTAGAAAAAGATAACATTTATGGAGTTCAATTTCATCCTGAAAAGAGCCAATCAAATGGAATTAAATTATTAAATAATTTTCTAAATTTGAAATGCTAAAGAAGAGAATTATTTTTACTTTATTATATTCAAATGGTTTTTTTGTACAGAGTAGAAATTTTAATTTACAAATTGTAGGAGATATTAACTGGCTAAAACATAACTATAATTTTAAAAAGATAAGCAGGTTTATAGATGAATTAATTATTATTGACATAACTAGAAACAAAAAAAATTTTACAAATTTTATTAAAGTAGTTAGAGAAATTTCAAAAGATATCTTTGCTCCTTTAACAATAGGTGGAGGGATAGACAATTTTGAAAAAGTTAAAATATTAATGAAAAATGGAGCTGATAAAATTTTAATCAATAGTAATCCAAATAATTTAAATCTTATAAAAAAAATCTCTAATTCATATGGAAACCAATCTATTATTGTAACCTTAGATTTTAAAAAAGAAAATAGAACTTACTCTGCCTATTCGCTAAATGGCACAAAAAAAATCAACATGAGTATAAAAAAAATTTTATCAATTATATCTAATTATCCTGTAGGGGAAATTATTTTGAATTCAATTGATATGGATGGTACAGGACAGGGATTAGACTTTAAAATTTTAAATTTTGTGCCAAAAAATAATAAAAAATCAATTATTCTTAGTGGGGGAACTGGTAATGAACAACACTTTGATTCTGGTTTAAAAAATAAATCCTTAGATGCCATTTCAACATCAAATTTGTTAAACTTTATAGGTGAGACATTTAAAAATGTTAGGAATTATTTAATAAATAATCAAAACCAATTACCGATTTGGAATTTTGATGATAAAATATTTAAAAAATAAAAATGTATATCAAAAAAAAACCTTATATTATTGCTGAAGCTGGCGTTAATCACAATGGAAGATTAGATTTAGCAAAAAAATTGGTATTGGGTGCAAAAAAGGCTGGTGCTGATGCGATAAAATTTCAATCATTTATTGCTGAAAATTTGGTAAAAAAAAATGCTCCTAAAGTCCCTTATCAAATTGACAAAAAAAATTATTCAGAAACACATTTTCAAATGTTAAAGAAATTAGAGTTAAGTTTTAAAAACCAAAAAAAATTATTATTTTTCTGCAAGAAATTAAATATTGAATTTATTTCAACGCCATTTGACATTCAAAGCGCCTTATATTTAAAAAAATTAGGTGTAAATACAATTAAAATTTCCTCTGGAGATCTTACAGATTTACCTCTTCATGAAACAATAAGTAAATTCAATGTTGATACAATAATTTCCACTGGTATGGCAAATGTATATGAAATTGAAAGAACTTTTAAATTATATAAAAATAAAAATAAGGTTTCATTATTACATTGTGTCTCAAATTACCCTGCGGCGATAAATAGTCAAAATCTTAAAGCAATTGGATTAATGAAAAATAAATTTAAATGTAGATTGGGTTATTCAGACCATACTGTAGGTGATCTAGCCTCAATTATTGCAGTGGCTAGTGGAGCAGAAATTATAGAAAAACATATAACATTGGATAACAGAATGGAGGGACCAGATCATAAAGCGTCGATGGAATTAAAAGATCTTGAAAGTTTTGTACATAAATTGAAAAATGTTAATTTAGCCAAGGGTAGAAATGAAAAAAAATGTCAGAATGAAGAGTCTAAAACAAAAAAAATTTCTCGTAAAAGTTTGTATTTCTCGAAAAATTTATCTAAAGGTCATAAGTTAAAAAAGAGTGATTTCATTACTTTGAGACCAGCGAAAGGATTGGATCCATTTTATATCAAAAAATTAATAAATAAGAAACTTTCTAAGAATGTTAAAAAGTTTCAAATTGTCACAAAAAAAATATGAAAAAGTTATACATATCGACAGGAGGTTTTAAAAATTTAAAACCTATTCAAGCTATAAAAAAACTAAATGACCACAATATATTCAATATTGAACTTTCAGGTGGAAAGTATGAAAAAGATATAGAGCAAAAAATTTTGAGAATTAATAAAAAAAATAGCATTAGAACACACAATTATTTTTTACAACCTAAAAAAAATTTTGTAATTAATTTAGCTTCGGAAAATAAAATAATCGTTAAAAAAAGTATTAAATTGATTAAGAAAAATATTTTATTAGCTGAAAGAATAAAATCAAAATATGTTAGTTTTCACGCTGGCTTTAGATTTGATCCAATACCAAGCACTCTTGGAAAACCAATTCAAAAAAAAATAATAATAACTGAAAAAAAAGCTTTAGAAAATTTTAAAAAAAATTTGAAGTATTTAGCTATATTTTCAAAAAAGAAAGGTATAAAAATCTTGATAGAGAATAATGTTTTGTCTAATAAAAATTTTCAAAATTTTAAATGTAACCCATTTTTACTATGCTCACCACAACAAATACAAAAATTTTTCAAAATCAAAATACCAAATGTCTCTTTTTTGATGGATGTAGCTCACTTCAAAGTTTCATGTAAAACTCTTAAAATAAATTTAAGTAATTCATATAAAAAGATTATCAAATTTATCAATGCTTATCATCTAAGTGATAACAATGGTCTTGCAGATACAAATTCAAAAATTACTAAAAGTTCATGGTTTATAAACAATTTAAGAAAAGATATTAATTATTTCACATTAGAGGTGTATTCAGAAAATTTTAATCTTTTAAAAAAACAAATTAATTTAGTTGAACAAGCTATTAATGATAAAATTTAAAAAAAAAAAAGCTATACTAAGTGAATTGATTATTCCTGAGAGTTATAACATTTTAAAAGCAACTAAAATTATCGATTTAAATGGACAAGGCCTGGGGTTTGTTTGTAGAAATAAAAAAATATTAGGGATTGTCACAGACGGCGATATAAGAAGATTCATCTATAGATCGAAATCAAAAAAAATTCGTGGTCAAAATATAAAAAAAGCTATGAGAAAAAATTATAGCTTCGCTTTTAGAAATGACTCTTTTGATAAAATTTTTAGTTTATTAAATGAGACAATTAAAGTTATTCCAATAATTGATCATAAAAAAAATCTTGTTGATTTTGCTTCCTCAGATAAAATTTCCAATATACCTATTTATGAACCTTTTTTAGATTATAGAGAAAAAGAGTATGTAAAAAAATGTATGGAGACAGGTTGGATTTCGTCTAGAGGAGAGTTTATAAGAAAATTTGAAAATAAATTTGAAAAAGTGATAAAATGCAAAAATTCACTCAGTGTTAATAGTGGCACTTCAGCGATTATGTTGAGTTTATTAAGTATTGGAGTAAATCCAGGAGATGAAATTATAGTTCCAAATTTTACTTTTATGGCTCCCTGGAATGCAGTAATTCTTTTGGGAGGTAAGCCTGTGCCTGTTGATGTAGAATTAAAAACAATGAATATCGACTCTGCTAAAATAGAAAAAAAAATTACTAAAAAAACAAAAGCCATAATTGTAGTACACTTGTATGGCTGTCCGGCAAACATGAAAGAGATAACAAAATTAACAAAAAAATATAAATTATTTTTGATAGAGGATTGTGCTGAGGCAATTGGAAGTTATTATAAAAAAAAACACGTAGGGTTATTTGGCGATGTTGGTACTTTTAGTTTTTATGGTAACAAAACAATTTCTACAGGTGAAGGTGGTATGGTAATTTTTAAAAATAAACAAATTTATAATAAAGCAAAATTGATTAAAAACCATGGCATGAAGGACCGAAAAAGATATTTTCATTCTTATCTTGGTTCAAATTTTAGAATGACAAACATCCAAGCAGCAATCGGATTAGCTCAACTTGAAAAATTTAAAACAATAATCAATAAAAAGAGAAAATTAACCAATTGGTACATCAAAACTCTAAAAAATTTTAAGCCTATAACATTTGTAAAGGCAAAAAAAAATATTATTAATTCTTATTGGTTATTCAATATTTTGTTAAAAAAAGAAACAAAAATTAAAAGAGATAAAATTATTAATCTGTTAAGAAAAGATGGGATAGATGTACGGAGAGGCTTTTTTGCTGCAAATGAGCAACCTATATTTAAAAAATATTTTAATAAAAAAGACAAGTTCCCCAACTCTTTATATCTCTCTGAGAATTTAATTAGTCTTCCAAGCTTCCCTCATTTACCAAAAAAAACTGTTGAAAGTATTACTAAAAGGTTAAAAGAGGTAATATCATAATAATCAAAACTATTATGAGCATTAAAACTATGAAATTAATTAAAAAAAAATGAATAAAGGACAGAAGTTATTAAAAGAGGCAAAGAAAATAATTCCTGGAGGTAACCAGCTTTTATCTAAAAGGAGTGAAATGTTTCTGCCTGGAGTATGGCCAACATACTATAAAAAGGCAAAGGGATGTAAAGTATGGGATTTAAATAATAAGGTATATTATGATTTTGCTGGCATGGGAGTTACTGCTTGCGTACTAGGTTACTCAAATAATGATTTGAACAAGTCTTTGATAAGGGGTTTAAAAAGTGGTTCTATGTGTACGCTGAATGCAACAGAGGAAATTGATCTTGCTAATGAACTATTAAGTATTCACAAGTGGTCAGGTATGGCAAAGTTTTGTAAATCTGGTGGGGAAGCATGTATGGTAGCAATTAGAATTGCAAGGGCATATTCAAAAAAAAGTAATATTGCTTTTTGTGGTTATCATGGATGGCATGATTGGTACTTAGCAACTAATATGGGTAATAAAAAAAATTTAGATAATCAGTTATTACCTGGTCTTAAAACTAAAGGTGTTTCTAATACTTTTAAAAACACGATTAAACCCTTCATGTATAATGACATCAACTCTTTGAAGAAAATTTTTGAAAGCAAAAATAACGATGTTGGTATTATTATTATGGAACCAATGCGTGGAGTTAAGCCAAAAAAAAATTTTTTAAGGAAGGTTAAAACTTTAGCAAAAAAAAATAATGCAATCCTTATTTTTGATGAGATAACTTCTGGTTTTAAGGATAATTATGGAGGTATTCATCTAAAATTAAATGTTAATCCAGATATTGCTATATTTGGTAAATCAATCGGTAACGGCTATCCAATTTCCGCTATTATTGGAAAAAAAAAAAATCATGGAGGTTGCTCAAGATACATTTATAAGTTCCACGATGTGGACAGATAGACTTGGATTTATAGCTGCCATTGAAACACTTAAAAAACTTAAAAAATTAAAGATAAATAAATTAATTTCAAATTACGGTAATTTAATAAAAGATGGTTGGCTCAGGATAGCAAAAAAAAATAAAATTAATATTTCGATAAGTGGTTTAAATACTATTTTATATCTGAAGTTTAATTATAAAAATAATTCAGAAATTCTCACATTTTTTACTCAAGAAATGTTAAAAAAAGGTTTCTTAGCAGGTTCTCAAGTAGCCACGAGTTATGCGTACGATAAAAAGATAATAAATAAATATTTAAAAGAGGTAGAAAATGTGTTTAAAAAAATACGTCTTCATTTAAAAAAAGGAAAGTTTCCTTTGCAAGGTAATATAAAACACTCAACATTTAAGAGGCTTACAGGTTAAATATGAGAGTTTTTATCACAGGTGCTGAGGGTTTTATAGGCTCACATTTAGTTGATAGTTTAGTTAAAAAGAAAATTAACGTGCGAGCTTTTATTCTCTATAACTCTTTTAATAATTGGGGCTGGTTAAATTCGTATTCTTCAAATAATTCAAAATATTTACAAATATGCCCAGGAAATTTATTAAGTTACAAATCTGTTTATAATGCAATGAAAGGTTGTACACATATAGTACATCTAGGTGCATTAATTGCTATTCCATATTCTTATAAGTCAGCACATGAATACATAAATACAAATGTTGAAGGCACTCTTAATGTTTTAGAGGCAGCAAAAGAGCTCAAAGTAAAAAAAATTATTCATACTTCAACTAGTGAAGTATATGGCACTGCTAAAAAGATTCCTATTTTAGAAAGTCATCAGATAAGTCCGCAATCACCTTATGCAGCATCCAAAGCAGCAGCTGATAATATTGTTAACTCATATTATAAATCTTTCAATTTACCAATTGTAATTCTTAGACCTTTTAACAATTTTGGACCAAGGCAATCTTTAAGAGCAATAATTCCAACAATTTTGACTCAAGTAATTAAGAATAAAAATTTTATTAAACTTGGAAATATTAATTCAACAAGGGATTTTACTTTTGTAGACGATACCGCTGAGGCTTTTATTAAAGCATTAAAAAATAACAAATGTATTGGACAAACATTAAATATAGGTAATAATTTTGAGATAAGTATAAAAAATATAGTAAATGAGATAAGTAAAATCTCAGGAGAGAAAATCAAAATTAAGTTGGATAAAAAGAGACTGAGGCCTAAAAAGAGTGAGGTAGATAGACTTTTTGCTTCTAATAAAAAAGCAAAAAAAATATTAAAATGGGAACCAAAGTATAATGGATTAAAAGGATTTAAATTAGCCTTAAAAGAGACATATCATTGGTATAAAAAAAGGGAAAATTTTCAGCATTTTAAAACTGAAATTTATAATCAATGAACAAATGAATAATTCTTTCACAAGTAGCATATCTGAAATTGATGATCTAATTAAAAAATTTAAAAAACAAAAAAAAATTAAACTCAATGATGCCCAATTCAATAACCATGATAAAAAAAGTATTATTGATTGTTTAAATACTTCGTACGTATCAACCCACGGCCAAAAAACAAAAGAATTTGAAAAAAAACTCTCAAAAATTTTGAACAACAAAAAAGTAATTTCAACTATTAATGGCACTTCAGCATTGCATGCTAGCTTAGTAGCATTAGGAGTTCGAAAAAAACATGAAGTTTTGTTGCCCTCTTTTAATTATATAGCATCTGCAAATTGTATAAAATATATTGGTGCAACACCTCATTTTGTAGAAATTAATAAAAAAGATTTATGTGTTTGTGCAGATAAACTCGAAAAATATTTATTCAGAATATGTAAATTAAAAAAAAATGACTGCTATAACAAAAAAAGCGGTAAATTAATTAAAGTTCTAATTGTAACTAATATTTTTGGACATATTGCAGATTATCAAAGTTTGAGAAAAGTTTGTAAAAAGTTTAAGATAAAAATTTTAGAGGATGCATCCGAGTCTTTAGGCTCAATTTATAAAAATAAACCTGGTGGAACCTTTGGAGACCTTAGTGTATTAAGTTTTAATGGTAACAAAATAATAACCACAGGAGGTGGAGGGGCCGTTGTTGTTAATAATACCAAGTATTATAAATTAATTTACAGTTTAATTACAATTGGTAAGAAAAATAAAAAAATTTTGTTTGACTATGAGAGAGTCGGATATAATTATAGAATGCCCAGTTTAAATGCTGCTTTGGGTATATCTCAATTGGATTCATTGAAGAGTAGAATAAAAAACAACATCATCTTATTTAAAAGATATGAGAAATTTTTTTCCAACTCAAATAATTTTATATTATTTAAACAACCAAAAAATTGTACAAGTAATTATTGGTTACAGGCAATCATGCTTAAAAGAAGTAGTCAAAATCTTCGAGATAAAATTTTAAATTATACAAATAAGAGAAATTTTGAAACAAGACCTGCATGGGCTTTGTGTCATAAGCTTAAAATTTTTTCTAACCATAAAAAAATGCAACTTAGCATTACTAATAAACTACATAATCAAATAATAAATATACCTAGCAATCTAAAATAATGAGAAATAAAATACTTTTAATTTCTGGCTCTAGAGCTGATTTTTATTTGTTATCAAATCTAAAAAAAGAATTAAATAAAAATAAAAAATTAAATTTAACTTTTTTATTAACAGGTGGAGCTGCAAAAATTAAATATAAAGAAGTAAATAAAAGAGAGAGTATTAAACGACTTAAGCTCAAAATTTATAATGATAAACAAATTACAACACCGAATGCGATCTCAGAGATTATTTTAAAACTTTCAAATTATTTAAATAAAAATAAACATGATTTAGTAATTCTACTCGGTGATAGATATGAGATACTAGGTGCAGCAATAGCGGCTCACAGCTTTAATATTAGAATAGCTCATTTTCATGGAGGAGAAACAACATTAGGGTCAAAAGATAATGACTACCGTAATGTAATTACACGACTATCAAACTACCATTTTGTTACATGTGTTGAGCATGCAGAGAAAGTTAAATCTATTATTAACACAGATTCTAAAATCTTTAATGTTGGATCTATCGGTATTGATAGTATCAATAGAAACTCACTTTTGAGTAAGAAAGAGATAGAGAAAAAACTAAAAATTAATTTACGTGATAACATCGCATTAGTGACGTTACATCCAGAAACAAAAAATACAATAAATAATCGAGATATTACAAATTTGTTTTCTATCATAAAAATTTTTCCAAAAATTGATTTTATTTTTACTTATCCAGGTTATGATTTAGGTTTTAAAAAAATAATAAATAAAATCCAAAATAATAAAAAAAAAAAATAATATTTATGTATATAAAAATCTTGGACAAAATTTATATTATTCATTAGTAAATGTGAGCTCTTTCGTATTAGGAAACTCTTCAAGTGGAATAATTGAGGTTCCTAGTTTTAAAAAATTTACTATAAATTTAGGCTTAAGACAGAAGGGAAGAATTCATGCAAAGTCTGTGCTTCATTCAGATTTTAACAAGAAAAAAATAAAATATTTAATCGATAAAGTTATGAATAAAAATTTGAATTATATAAAAAATGTTTTTAAAAATCCTCACCAGAAAAAAAAAACTATTAAAAACTCAGTAAAAATAATTAACCACTTACTTAATGAAAGATAAAGAAAAAATTTTAATTATTGGATCTGGTTCAATCGCTTTAAAACATTACGATATATTAAAAAAGAATTATGTTATTTTCTTTTTAACTAATAACAAAAACCTAAAAAAAAAAATTAATGTTAGAAGAATTTATAACGATTGGAACAAAGCAAAAGAAAATGATTACTTATTTGCAATAATAGCAAATAATACTGACAAACATATAAAAACTATAAATAATTGTATAAAAAAAAATATTAATATTTACTGTGAAAAGCCAATTTTCCACAAAAAATTTAATTATAGAAGTTTAAGACAAAAAATTTTCAAAAAAAAAATATTATTCATTTGCGGGTATCACCTCAGACAAAACCAAAAAATAAAATATTTAAAAAAAAAAATTCAAAATAACTCTGTTACTTTTCAATTAAAGGTTGGGCATGATATTTTAAAATGGAGAAGTCAGAAACCAAGAATTAATAGTTACTATATTAATACAAAAAAAGGAGGTGGATGTTTAAACGAACTTATTCATGAAATAAATTTAATTCAATTTCTTTTTGGAAAGATAGAAAAAATTCAAACTTTCAATAAACGGACAAAACGATTTAATTTTAAATGTGAGGAGTTCTCTACTTCAATAATTCGCACCCAAAAAAAACAAATAGGGACTTTATATCAAGACATATTTTCACCAATATTTTTTAGAAATTTAACAATCTTATGTAAAAATAAGTTATTTGAATATGATTTTGTTCGAGATAAATTGAAATCGAATAATAAAGAAGTTAAGTTTCAAAATAAAAATCTCCAAATTGATCTGATAAAAAATAATTTATATTTTTTTATTAAATTAATAAAAAAAAGTAGGTTTACACTCCAATATTTTGACGAGTCAGTCCAAGATATGCTTATTGTGCAAAAAATGTATGATCAAAAAATATAAAAAAGCATTAAAAGATACAATTCTTATTATATGTGCCAGGAAAGGAAGTAGTGGTATCAAGAATAAAAATATTATTCAAATAAATAAAAAACCTTTAATACAATACGCTTTCGATAAAGTGAATAAAATTGGTTTTCCATATACCTGCCTGTCAACAGACTCTGAAATTATTAGAAATATTTCTAAAAAAAATAAATTAAAATCTTTTTTTAAAAGACCAAGAGATCTTTGCAAAAATACTGTTCCAAAAATAGAAGTGTGGAAACATTCAATACTAGAGTCACAAAAATATTATAAAAAAAAATTTAAATATATGATTGATATAGAGGTAACAAACCCGCTTACTACATATAATGATCTTGTAAAATTTTTAGAAAAATTTTTTAGTCAAAATAAGAGTACAAACGGTCAGATATGTGGTAATCTATCATTTAAAAATCCTTATTTTAATATTTTAGAAAAAAAAAATGGAAAATTTGATTTTAGCAAAAAAGTTGAAAAAAAAATTATTACATCAAGGCAGCAAGCTCCCAGTACTTATGATAATGTAGCAGCTTTTTATATATTTAAAACTTCTTATATTTTAAAATCTAACACAATGTTCGATGGTAAAATAAGTTTATATAATCTTCCTTTTTATAAAAGTTTTGATTTAGATGATAATGATGATTTAATTTTAATTAAAAAACTGTTAAAGAATTAATTATGAAAAAATGTAAATCATGTTTGCTTCCTGAAACTTACGAAACAATAGAATTTAATAAAAATGGATGCAATATATGCGAAGGAGCTTCATTTAAAAATAAAAGTATAGATTGGGAAAAAAGAAAAAAAGAATTAGACAAGCTTATAGATAAATACAGGGGAAAATATTCTTATGACTGTATAGTTCCTTTCTCAGGAGGTAAAGATAGTACCTTTACTTTATATTATCTTATAAAGAACTATGGGATCAAACCACTAGTTGTTAGATTTAACCATGGCTTTATGAGAAAAATTGTTCGAGAGAATAATGAAAATACTTTCAAAAAATTAGGTGTTGACGTGATAGACTTTACTCCTAATTGGAATGTGGTGAAGCTTTTGATGAAAGAATCATTTGATAGAAAGACAGACTTTTGTTGGCATTGCCATACAGGTATTTTCTCTTATCCAATCAGAACAGCATTAATTCATAAAGTTCCGCTTATTTTATGGGGTGAAACCCAATCAGAAATAACTGCATATTATCAATATGAAGATGAGGAAATTGAGTTTGAGGATGAAAAAAAATTTAACATGATGAGGACTTTGGGAATTACAGCCGATGACATGTATGAAATGATAAAGAATAAGGATAAAATAGATAAAAGAGATCTTATTCCATATACTTTTCCCAATGTACAAGAGCTTAAGGGGATTAATTATCATTCAGCAGCCTTAGGTAACTATATTCCCTGGGATTACAAAAAAAATACCCAGCTAATAGTTAAAGAACTTGGATGGAAAGTAGGTGAGACTGAAGGTGTACCAAAAGACATAAATATTTACGGTGAAAAAACTGAGTGTTTTATGCAGGGAACTAGAGACTATATAAAATATCTTAAAAGAGGTTACGGTAGAACTGCTCAAATTAATGCCTTTAGCCTGAGAAAAGGAGAAAAATCATTTGATAAATCAAATGAAGAGAACAATATTTACGATGGAAAAAAACCTCATTCCTTGGAACTTTTTTTAGAATACATGGGTATGTCGGAGGACGAGTTTAATAAGACAGTTTTGGGTATGGTGATACCTCCAAATGACCCTTCATTTAATAAAAATGAGTTTTCAAAAAAATTAAATGATTTTGAAGAATGGTATCGAGAGGATAATAGAAAAAAGTAATAATTAATGATTGCTATACCAAACTATGGATTGGGAAATATAGGATCGCTAATTAATTCTTTAAACAAAATTGATGCAAATTTTTCCCTAGTATCTAATCCAGAGGATTTAATAAACTATAATAAGATTATTCTTCCTGGAGTAGGTACTTTTGCCAAAGGAATGAATAAATTAGAATGCTCAGGGTGGGCTAAAGCTATTAAAATATTCAATAATCAAAAAAAACCAATTTTAGGTATATGTTTAGGGATGCAGCTACTTTTTGATAGTAGTGAAGAATTTAATGATCAAGATATAAAAGGTTTGGGTTTTATAGACGGAAAAGTTAAATTATTATCTAACAATGTTGATCATAAAATTCCACATATGGGATGGAATAGTATTGATATAATCAATGATCACCCAATTTTTTCAGGTTTATCAACCAGTGTTGATTATTATTTTGTACATTCATATGCATGTGTACCCGAGAATAAATGTAATATAATTTGCACTACTAATCATTATGAAAAATTTGTTTCAGCTGTTAATAAAGAAAATATAATAGCATTGCAATTTCATCCTGAAAAAAGTCCTCCATCAGGTCTTAAAATTTTAAAAAATTTTAGCGAGTGGAATTTTTGATGTTAAAAAAAAGGATAATTCCCTCGCTTTTATATAAAAATGGAGAAATGGTTAAAGGAATTCAATTTAATAATTATAAAAATGTAGGATATCCCGAGTCTACAGTTGACATATATACATCACAAGACTCAGATGAATTAATGTTTATTAACATAAGTGATGAAGAAAATTACCACATAAACTTTAAAGATATAATTTCACAAGTTTCAAAAAAGTGTGAGATGCCATTAACTGTTGGTGGAAGAATAAATAACCTTAATTTAATAGATGAAATGTTTAATGTTGGTGCCGATAAAATTCTAATTAATACAAAAATTATTGAGAATATAAATTTTTTAAATCAATTTATCAAAATCCATGGCTCGCAGGCATTAATAGTTGGAATAGATTATAAAATTGAGAACGGTTTACATCATGTTTATGCGAATTGTTCTAAAGTAAAAACTAAATTAAATATTTTTGATTACGCAGTTTCTCTTCAAGATAAGGGAGCTGGTGAAATACTACTTAATTGTATTGATAGAGACGGTAAAATGAGTGGATATGATATAGAAACTATTAATAAATTGTCGGAAATTTTGACTATTCCTTTAATTGGATATGGGGGAGCTGGAAACTTTAAACATATTCTAGATGTATTTAACAATACTAAAGTTTCAGCTTTAGCATGTTCAAGTATATTTCATTTTGGGGACAATAATCCTATAAGATTAAGGTCATATTTGAGAAATAATAATATTCCAATGAGAGTGTTGAAATAAATTATGAAAAAAATATTAGCAATTATTCCTGCAAGAGCCGGCTCAAAAGGTATTAAAAACAAAAACATAAAAAATATTAATAGAAAACCACTAATTTACTGGACAATCAATGAAGCAAAAAAAAGTAAAAAAATCTCAAAAATAATTGTGAGTACAGACTCTAAACAAATTAAAAAAACTTCACTAAAATATAATATATCGGTTCCATTTTTAAGACCAAAGAATATTTCCAAGGATGACTCAACTGACTATTCTCTTATCAAACATAGTATTGATTTTTTTAAAAAGGAAAGTTTATTTTTCCATTATGTAATTTTATTACAACCTACGTCACCACTAAGAACACATAAAGATATTGATAATTTTATCAACTTTGCAATTAAAAATAAAATTAAAACGCTGGTTACTTTCTCCAAGGTAAAATCAGAGCATCCAAATTTTCTTTTTTATTACAAAAAAAATCGTTTAATTAGGTATTTAAAGTCCAATAGAAAAGTAGACACAATTAGACAGAAAGTAAAAGATTTGTACTTTCCAGAAGGGTCAATTTTCTTTTCAAAGGTAAGTACTTATTTAAAATATAAGACATTTTATAATAAAGAAACAAAACCTTATTTTTTACCAAAATGGAAATCATTAGAGATAGATGACATTGAAGATTTCAATCTTGTAGAGCAACTTTTAAAGATCAAAAATAAATTATGAAAAGATCGTTGGCTATACTTTTAAATTTTGAGACGCTGGATCATTTTTTACAAGTAAATCACGAAATTTTATCTTTTTTTTCGAAAAAACTTAAAAATATTTACTTCATAAACTTGCCAAATAATAAATTTAAAAATCATAAGAATATAATTAAAAATAAATTTAAAAATAAAAAAAATTTTAAATATATTGACCCAAAAAATGTAAATGAATTTGAGGAAATAATCAAAAAAAATAACTTTTTAATAAAAAATAATATTGGAACAGATTTTAAATTTTTTAAGGTTTTAAGAATTTTAAAAAAGTACAATGTTCCACAGATTACCATTTCAAATATTGGTTTTTTGACTGACAGTCTTTTAATAAGTAAAAATAGTATTATAAATAGTCTTTTATATTTTTTTAAAAAAGTAATTGTTCATCGGTTTTATATTTTTTTAACTGTAATGAATATAATGCCAAAAATAGATATAAGATTTGTATCAAGTAAATTGCAAAAAAAATATTTTGAGAATAGTAAAAAAAAATTAATTAACAAGTTTTTCTTTAATTCAAATTTTTCAATTTACAAAAGATTGATACTAGTTAACAGTAGATCTTATGACATCTTTCAAAAAGCAAAAAAAAAATTAGATAAAAAGTTAGTTGTCTTTCTTGATATAAAGGCAGATCATGAAACAAATTTATTACTTGATGGAAAGATTATTAATAAAAATAAGAATTTATTTTATAAAAATTTAAATTTTTTTTTAAAATGGAGTGAAAAAAAATTAGACTCCAAAATAGTTATATGTACACACCCCTACTATAATTTTGGCGAAAGAAAAAAAATTTATAAAAATTTTCAAGTAATCCAAGGTCAAACAAAAAGATACATCCAAAAATGTAATTCAGTTTTTTTTTTCCACAGCAGTGCAATAACCGAAGCTTTTTTTTTAAAAAAAAATATAATCAACCTTGAAACTAAAATTCTTGGTAAACATTGGGAACATAGTAGTGATTTATATCCTAAATACGCTGGACTAAAAAAAATTAACATAGATGATAAACACAAATATCAAAAAATAAATTTA
>MDTG01081246.1_pt1 | contig 15056 bp, 19 predicted proteins | sample 811421 | NCBI WGS metagenome assembly MDTG01 (sample SAMN05326645, study PRJNA326480) | marine metagenome | isolation source: seawater | place: Pacific Ocean: South East | collected 2011
CTGATAATCAGAAAATGTAGCATTATTACCAGTTTTTAAAAGATATAACCATTGAACATATGTTCTAAAATCTTCATCTTTAATTTTTTTTGAAATCTTATATCCTGTTATCCATTATTTAGATTTAAAATTTTCAAAAACTAATTTTGCGCGTTCAAAATCCTTTTGACTTAATATCTTTGATTTTTCAACGGCATTGACTGTTTTATAGGTTTTAGGTTTTTTCCTTGGCAGCAAGTAAGAATTTACAATTGATTTTGTTTTTTCTTCCTCCGCAATTTCTTTTTTTTTAATTTCTTTTTGATCTTTCTTTATCTTTACATTTTTAATTTTTTTATCCTCTTTTTCTAATTTTAACTTTTGAATTTCATCAATATCTTTTTCAGATTTAATAACTGGTTTTCTTAAAGGAATAATCTCACCATTACGACTGGTCTTTTTTTCAATTTTTTTGAAAACTGATGGTTTATTTTTAGGCAGAAGGAATTCATCAGCTGATACATATATGTAAGTCATTGAGAAAAATTGTAATAAAATTACTAGACTAATTATCTGTTTAGGCATAGATTCTATATATTAATAATCTTATATTGTTTTATGTTCAAAGGATCAATTGTTGCTTTAATTACACCATTCACTGATAATAAGTTAGATGAGAATAACTATGTTAAGCTTATAAATTATCATTTAAATAATGGGACTAATGGTATTGTTCCAGCTGGTACCACTGGTGAATCCCCAACATTATCTCATATTGAACATAAAAAGGTAATAGAATTAGCTGTAAAAGAGTGTAAAGGAAAGATTCCTGTTATAGCTGGAACTGGATCAAATTCAACTTCAGAAGCAGTAGAATTGTCTATTCATGCTGAAAAGGCTGGAGCCGATGCATTACTTGTAGTTACACCGTATTATAATAAACCTACACAGGAAGGATTATTTCAACATTATAAAAAAATTAATGATAGTGTGGGCATACCTATTATAATCTATAATATTCCATCAAGATCAGTAATAGATATGTCAGTTGATACTATGTCTAGACTTTTTGAATTAAAAAACATTGTTGGTGTAAAAGATGCAACAGGAAACTTAGACAGGGTTGACCAATCCTTAAAAGCTATGGGAAAAGATTTTATTCAGCTAACCGGTGAGGATTATAACGCACTTGAGTTCAATATGAGAGGGGGAGTTGGATGTATTAGTGTTACCGCAAATATTGCAGCAGATTTGTGTTCAAAGTTTCAAGCGGCAACACTTTCTTTAAACGATAAAGAAATCATGAAAAAAGCGAAGAAAATTAATCTAATGTTAGCTCCATTACATAAAGCTTTATTTATCGAAAGTAATCCTTCACCCGTAAAATATGCAGCTTCTTTACTTAATCTATCCAGTCCTGATGTTAGACTACCGCTAGTTCAAGTTAAAGAGGATACAAAAAAAGAAATAAAAAAAGCTTTAAAAGTTGCTAAATTACTTTAATGAAAATAAAAAATAATCAAAGCAAAAAGATTATTTGTCATAATAGAAAAGCAAGTTTTAATTTTTTTTTTCATGAAATTTTAGAGGCGGGAATTTCTTTAAAAGGTTCAGAAGTGAAATCTTTAAGAGAAGGAAAAGGCAGTATCGCAGACTCGTACGCAATAGATAAAATGGGTGAATTATATCTAATCAATTCACATATTCCACTTTATAGACAATCTTCATATAATAATCATGATCCTAAAAGCGATCGAAAGTTATTATTAAAAAAGAAAGAGATTAATAAGATTATTGGAAGAATTAATCAAGAAGGTTTAACTGTTGTTCCAACAAAAATGTACTTTAGAAAAGGAAAGGTAAAAGTAGAAATAGCAATAGCTAAAGGAAAAAAATTATATGATAAAAGACAGGTAAAGAAGAAAAGAGATTGGCATAGAGAACAAGCAAGATTATTATCTAAAAATAAATGATACATTTGAATATAGGATCGAACCTTAAGTCAAGATTTGGTGACAAATACACTAATATAGAAAAAACAATAAATTTGATTTCTAAAGAGAATATTTCAATTGAAAAAATATCTAGTTTTTACGAAACACCTTCGTATCCTAATCGTAGTAACCCATATTTTGTTAATTTAGGTGTTAATATAAGAACTAAAATACAGCCAATCGATTTATTAAAAAAACTTAAAAACATAGAGAGAATAATTGGTAGAATAAATACCTTTAAAAACGCACCACGAGTTTGCGATATTGACATTATTGACTATAACGGCATGAAAATGAATAATAAAAAAATTAATCTTCCACATAAAAGTATGCACTTAAGAAATTTTGTACTTTTTCCTTTAAAAGAGCTTAATTACAATTGGTATCACCCCATATATAACAAAAAAATAGATTTTTTTTTAAAACGTTTAGACTTTAAATCACATATTGAGATTACAAGACTTAACAAAAGTGTTATAAAGATTATGTAATGAATAATGATGAATTAATAAGTAAAATTAAATCTTATAATAGATTTTTAAATCCTATTACATTAAATAAAGCTTACGAATTTGCAGCAAAAGCGCATAAAAATCAAAAAAGGAAGTCAGGGGATCCTTATGTAAATCACCCTTTAGCCGTAGCAAATATTCTTTCAGATTTAAGACTTGATAGCGCGACAATTGTTACTGGTTTACTTCATGACACCATAGAGGACACCAAAGCGACTTACGATATTGTATTAAAAGAGTTTGGCAAAGAGGTGGCTGATCTTGTAGATGGAGTTACAAAAATTTCTGCTTTGGAAAATAAGGCAAAAGAAAATTCAATGGCAGAAAATTTTAGAAAATTAATTTTAGCTACGTCGAAAGATATAAGGGTTTTACTAGTTAAACTAGCAGATAGACTCCATAATATGAGAACAATTAAAGCTTTTGACTCAATAGAGAAACAAAAAAGAATATCAAAAGAAACAATGGAAATTTATGCACCGCTAGCTGATAGAATGGGCATGAACCGTATTAGAGATGAACTTGAAGATTTATCTTTTGAAATTTTAAATAAAAATGCTAGGGATTTAATTCAAAAAAGACTTAAGTTCATTAAAAATAATAGAGAAGATAATTTTAAGATAATATCTTCTGAACTTATAAATTTACTTAACAAAAATGGGATTAAGGCAAAAATTGCTGGAAGAGAAAAAACTCCCTTTTCTATTTGGAGAAAAATGCAAAATAAAAAAATTTCTCTTGAACAATTAACTGACATAATAGGATTTAGAATATTAACCAATAATATTGAAGAGTGCTACAAGACTCTTGGCGTGCTCCATTCAGAGTATCCAGCTATTCCTGGAAAATTTAAGGATTATATTTCTACACCAAAAATTAATAATTATAAATCTTTACACACATCTTTAATTGGTCCTTTTAAACAACGTATTGAAATACAAATTAGGACTTACGAGATGCATGAGTTTGCCGAAAGAGGTATAGCTTCACACTGGAAATATAAATCTTCAGAAAAATATTCTGAGCTGTCGTGGAAAGAATATGATTGGTTAAGAGATTTAGTTGAAATAATTGAAAATGGAAGTAGCCCCGAACATTATTATGAATTTACTAAACTTCAAATGTTTCAAGATAATGTCTTTTGTTTTTCTCCAAAGGGAGCTGTTATCAAACTTCCAAAAAATGCTACCCCGATAGACTTTGCATATGCTGTTCATACAAAAATTGGTGAGACAGCCATCGGGTGTGAAATCAATGGTAAGGAACAACCTTTACAAACAATTCTCAAAAATGGTGATATGGTTAAAGTTATAACTTCAAAGAAAGTTTCACCATCTTTACACTGGTTATCTTCGTCAAAAACAGGGAAAGCCAGAGCTTCAATTAGAAGATATTGGCAAGACAAACTAGTAAGTGAAAAAGAAGAGCAAAAAATTTATAACGCATCCTTAATAATTGATTTACCCCATAAACCTGGTGTATTAGGTGAAATAAGTACTTTAATAGGAATTAATAAAAGTAACATAGTTAATGTTGAACTTATTAAAAGGAAGTCAGATTTTTTACAATTTTCCTTTGATTTACAAGTAAAAGATTTAAAAAACTTTACAAACTTGATAAGTCAGATAAAACAAAAGAATTTAAATTTTAGAATAGTTCGACACAAACAGAAAAAAAATGCTTTCTTACGAAGAATCTTTGAAAATTTTAAAAGATACTAACGCTTTAATCGAGGGTCACTTTATTTTGTCTTCGGGTTTACATAGCCCGCAATATGTCCAGTGTGCAAAATTACTAAGCAAACCCACAGAGAGCTTAAAAATTTGCACATCTTTAGCTTCAAAAATAAAAAATAAAATTTCTAAATTTGATTTGGTTTTATCACCCGCTTTAGGTGGAGTTATAGTTGGTTATGAAATTGGTAAGCTTTTCGGCAAAGAAACAATTTTTTCCGAGCGAGTTGATGGAAATTTTGTTTTAAGAAGAGGTTTTGAAATTAAAAAAGGAAGCAAAGTGTTAATAGTTGAGGATGTTATTACCACCGGTAAATCAAGTTTAGAGTGTTATGATTTAGTGAAATATTATGGGGGCGATGTGATTGGTTATGCTTGCATTATTGATAGAACAATGGGAAACTCCAAGATAAGTAAAAAAATTATATCTCAATTAAATCTTAACATACCTACTTATGAAAAAGATAAACTTCCAAAAGACCTATTAAATATCAAACCTATAAAGCCAGGAAGCAGAAATATTAAATGAAAAAAAGACTTGGAGTAAATATAGATCATGTTGCTACTGTAAGAAATGCAAGGGGAGAGATTTATCCAAGTCCTCTAAGAGCCGCTATAATTGCAGAACAATGTGGAGCAGACTCAGTTACTATTCATTTAAGAGAAGATCGAAGACATATTAATGATCAAGATCTTAAAGTAATAAAATCAAAACTCAAAATTGATCTAAACTTAGAAATAGCAGCAACATTAGAAATGTTTAAAATTGCAAAAAAACATAAACCATCATTTATTTGCATTGTTCCGGAGAAAAGAAAAGAAATCACAACCGAAGGTGGTTTAAACCTAGGATATAAAAAAGATTTTTTAAAGGAAATAGTAAATAGGTTACAAGCCAATGGTTCTAGAGTGAGTTTATTTATTGAGCCCAAGACAAATGATATCTATCAAGCAAAGTTTTTTTTTAATGCTGATTGTGTAGAACTTCATACTGGAAAAATTTGTAATTTAATTAATAAATCTAAAAGTTACAAAAATGAATTAAAAAAAATTAAAAAAGCAGCAAAATTTGCTGAACAATTATCTCTAGATGTTCACGCAGGACATGGAATTACTTTTAAATCTGCAAATATTTTATCAAAAATAAGTGAAATAAAAGAATTTAACATAGGTCACTTTTTAGTAGGTGAGTCAATCTTTATAGGTTTGCGAAAGTCTATCATGAAATTTAAAAAGATTATAAATTAAAATGATTATTCACGGCATTGGTGTAGATATCGTAGACATTAGAAGAATTAAAAAGGCATTTGATAAAAACAAAAAATTTCAAAATAGAGTATTTTCCAAATTAGAAATAAATAATTGTTTTAAAATAAAAAAGAAATTTAATTGTTTTGCAAAGAGATTTGCTGCTAAGGAAGCTTTTTCTAAAGCATTAGGTACAGGAATTTCGGGCGGATTAAAATTTAATGAAATTGAAGTTTATAATAAAAATACAGGTCATCCAAATATTAAGGTTAAAGGACAAACAAAATATATTATAAATAAAACCTTAGGTAAAAAAAAATATAAAATTTTATTGTCAATTTCTGATGAAAATTATTACGCTTTAGCAATGGTTTTAATATTGATATGAAAAAAATTAAATATATAGTTATTGATAACGTAAAAACATTATTTTATGCTTTAATTATTGCGATTTTAATAAGATCACTATTTTTTCAACCTTTTTATATTCCATCATCATCTATGGAACCCAGTTTGTTAGTTGGGGATAGAATTTTTGTATCAAAATATGATTATGGTTATAGTAAACATTCCTTCCCGTTTAGCCCAGGTATCTTTAGCGATAGATTATTTTATAATGAGCCAAAACAAGGGGATCTTGTAGTATTTAAAACACCAGCTGATAACAGAACAGACTATATAAAAAGATTAATCGGTTTGCCTGGAGATGTTATTCAATTTAAAAAAGGAGAGATCTTTATAAATGATGAAAAAATCAAAAGACAAAAAATTGAATTGTTTAAGAAAATTAATTGTGGAAATACAGATTTCGAAGTAATCAGCTATGAGGAAACTTTACCAAATGGCATAAAACACTTAGCTGTATATAGTTCAGAAATGAGTCTTCAAAATACTGATAAATTTAAAGTTCCTAAAAATCATTTTTTTCTAATGGGTGATAACAGAGACTGCTCTAGAGACAGTAGATTTCTTTCAGATGTTGGTTACGTTAACTATATAAATCTTGTAGGTAAAGCTAAATATATTTTTTTTTCAAACGATACAAAAATTAGTCCTATAATGAAAATTTGGAATATAAATAAATCATTTAGATTAAATAGACTATTTAAAAAATTATAAAGATGAATAAATTTACTGATTTAGAAAATATAATAAAAACAAAATTCAAAAATAAACAAATCTTAAAACGAAGTCTTGTTCATAAAAGTTATGACAACAATTATAATAACGAAAAATTTGAATTTCTTGGTGATAGAATACTAGGATTTATTATATCAAAAGAATTATTAAAGATTTATCCAATGGATACCGAGGGATCGCTTGATAAAAAATATGCTAATTTGGTAAATAAATCATCATGTTTCAAAATTGGAAATTATTTAAATATTAAAGATTTTATGTTTTTAGGAGAAAATTATAAAAGCCAAAAAAAATCAGATGACAAGATTGTTGGAGATTGTTTGGAAGCTTTAATAGGTGCAATATTTATCGATAGTGGAATAAAAGAGGCAGAAAAGTTTATCTTAAGATATTGGAAAGGTCTTATAGATAATTTTGAAATTCCTCCTATTGATCCAAAATCTAAACTTCAGGAATATACATTAAAAAAATATAAACAGTTGCCTAAATATACACTTTTTAAAAAAACTGGCCCACACCATAATCCTATATTTAAAGTTGAAGTACAAATTCCAAAAATTAAAAGCTCGATAGCCTCTGGTAGTTCAAAAAAAATTGCTCAACAAAAAGCAGCTCAAAAACTTATAAATCTTTTAAAAATATAATGAATTGGGAAGACGAAGGATTTTTACTATCGAAAAGGAAATTTAGAGAAAATGCTAATATTGTAAATATTTTTACTAGTACAAACGGTAAAATAAGTGGAATTATTTATGGAGGAACTTCAAGAAAAATAAGAAACTATCTTCAAATAGGAAATAAGATATTTGTTATCAACAATTCAAAGAATGATAATAGAATTGGGTATCTCAAAACAGAATTAATCGAGGCAATAGTACCACAATATTTTAATGACAAGAAAAGAACTACTGTAATAATTTCAATTTGTAATATATTAAACTCTATTCTTCCAGAATTTCAATCGAATAAAATTATTTATAAATCACTTGATAATTTTTTTAAAAATTTAAAACTTGAAAATTGGATTTTTCTTTATATTTTTTGGGAACTTAATTTAATTAAGGAACTTGGGTTTGGCTTTAATTTAGACAAGTATAAAGATGATAATTCAAAACATGAAGAATTTAAAAAAATTAATTTAGATGGTTTTGAATATGAAGTTCCATACTTCTTAATCACCAAAGAAATACCAAGTTCTTTCTCAAATGTAACCATAAGAAAATCATTAATATTCACAAGGTTTTTATTTCAAAGTAAATTTTTTAATATTAATAATCTTCCTTTTCCAAAAGCAAGGCTACTATTAGAAAATTACTTTATTTAAATTTCTTCAACTTTTCACAAGCTTCTAAGGCAAAATAAGAAATTATTGCAGATGCCCCAGCTCTTTTAAAGGAAGTTAAACTTTCTATAATAACATCATCATTCACAATTTTATTTTTAATACCATTCTTAATTAAAGAATACTCTCCAGAAACTTGATAGGCAAAAACTGGAATTTTAAAATTATCTTTTATTAGTTTAATTATATCTAAATAAGGCAACCCTGGTTTAACCATTACAAAATCCGCACCCTCTTTAATATCTAAACCAACTTCTCTAAATGTTTCATTTAAGTTTCTAAAATCCATCTGATAAGTCTTCTTATCTCCCTTTAAAATTTTTTTTGTTCCAATTGCATCTCTGAATGGACCATAAAAATTTGAGGCATATTTTACAGCGTAGGATAAAATTTTTGTATTTATAAAATTATTTTTATCTAAAGCTTTTCTTATTTTTCCAATTCTCCCATCCATCATATCTGATGGAGCAATAACATCGCAACCAATTGATGCTTGTAACAAAGATTGCTTTACGAGTATTTCTAAAGTTTTGTCGTTATCTACAAAATTTTTCTTTAACACTCCATCATGGCCGTGGGACGTATATGGATCAAGCGCAACATCACACATAATTCCGATATTTTTATATTTTTTTTTTATTTTTTTAATACTTCTACAAATTAAATTGTTTTCATTTAAAGATTCTGTTCCAAATGTATCTTTCTTATTTTTTGGAGTTTCTGGGAATAGCGCAATCATTGGGATTTTATTTTTTACTGCTTTCTCTAAAATGATATCTAATTTATCAACGGTATACCTTTTTACTCCTGGCATTGTTTTAATTGTTTCCACTTTATTTTTTCCGTCTCTCACAAAAATTGGCAGTATTAAGTCATTAGCGGAAAGGTTGTTTTCTGAAACGAGTCGACGTATCCACTCTGAGTTGCGAACTCTTCTCAATCTTGTTGATGGATATTTTCCCAATATCTTCATTTTATTCAAAAACCTTTTTATTATGCGACAAATATAATATTATAACTTATAAGTAAAATATCTTATTAATTATTATGCATTCAACAATGTTTAAAGATTTTTATCAAGTTCCAGATTTAAAATTTGATATCAATAAATTGAGATCAGATTTAGAACAAGTATTGAAAAAATCAAAATACCAAACATTAGGTATTACTAATTTTGCCGCAATACCCATGAATAGAGTTCCTGGAGATGAAAGTTCAATAACAGGTCATAATGTAAGAGGTGTTTACTGGACCAAACCTGATGAAACAGGTAAAGAAGTTATGAGGGATAAGCCAATAGATGAGTCTAAATATACCGAACTGACAGAGGAATTTAAAAATACATATTTTGAGGAAGTTTATAAAACTTTGAGATCTAAATTTAGATTAGGAAGAGTGAGAATTTTATTAAAGGAACCAAGATCAACTTTAAGCTGGCATAAAGATCCTGAGCCAAGATTGCATGTACCAATAATAACAAATCCAGGATGCAAAATGGTTATAGAAGACGTAGCAAAACATATGCCGGCTGATGGAAAAGTTTGGATCACGAATAATACAAGATATCATAACTTCTTTAATGGCGGAGAACAAAACAGAATTCATTTAGTAGCTTGTTTATTAGAAGATAGATTTAATTAATTTGAAATCTTTATTTAAAAAAATTTGCATTTCATCTGATCATGCTGGATTTAAGTTAAAAGAAAAAATAAAACTTTTTTTAGTTAAAAATGATATATCTACTATTGACCTTGGTCCTAATTCAAGTGCTTCTGTGGATTACCCAGATTATGCAAAAAGAGTTGGTAATAGAGTAAGACAAAAAAAAAGTGATATTGGGATATTAGTTTGTGGATCTGGGACTGGCATGGCAATTTCAGCCAATAAAATTAGGGGTATTAGAGCCGCAAATTGCTTTAATGTAAAATCTTCGTATTTGTGTCGATCGCACAATAATGTTAATGTATTGTGTTTAGGAGCGAGAATAATTAAAAATAAAGATGTTATGAAAATACTTAAAACATTTTTGACAACTAAATTTGAAGGTGGAAGACACAAGAGGAGAGTAAATAAAATTTAATGTCTTCAGTAACAAAAATACATAATTTAATTAATAACTTTTTTGAGGATGATCTTAAAAAATCCGATAAAGAAATTTACGAGTCTATTTATAAAGAACATGAAAGACAGCAATTTCACATTGAACTTATAGCTTCTGAAAATATTGTTTCAAAAGCAGTTTTAGAGACACAAGGTTCTGTACTAACAAATAAATATGCAGAAGGTTATTCAGGTAAAAGATATTATGGGGGTTGCGAATTTGTTGATGAAGCAGAAACTCTTGCTATTGAAAGGGCCAAAAAATTATTCAAATGTAAATATGCTAATGTTCAACCTCATTCAGGTGCCCAAGCTAATGGAGCAGTCTATCTCGCTTTATTAAAACCCGGGGACACAATTTTAGCAATGAGTCTTAATTCAGGTGGTCATCTTACTCATGGTGCAAAACCCGCGCAGTCTGGCAAATGGTTTAATGCAATTCATTACGATGTAAAAAAAGAAAGTGGTTTAATTGACTATGAGAGCGTTGAAGAATTAGCTCTTAAACACAAACCTAAACTAATTATCGCTGGAGGAAGCGCTTACTCAAGAATAATAGATTTTAAAAAATTTAAAGAAATAGCTTCAAAAGTTAATGCATATTTCCTAGTTGATATGGCTCACTTTTCTGGTTTAGTTGCTGGGGAAGCTTATCCTAACCCAGTGGATTATGCAGATGTCGTTACATCAACAACCCACAAAGTTTTACGTGGACCAAGAGGTGGGATTATTTTAACTAATAATGAAGATTTATATAAAAAATTTAATAGTGCAGTCTTTCCAGGTCTTCAGGGTGGACCTTTAATGCACGTAATTGCTGCTAAAGCTGTATGTTTTAAAGAAGCATTAACTAATGAATTTAAAGAATATACTAAGGATGTAATTAAAAACGCAATGGCTTTATCGGAGTCACTAGTAAAAAATAAACTTAAAATTTTTTCAGGTGGAACCGATACACACTTAATGTTAGTTGACCTTAGACCGTTTAAAGTTACAGGAAAATTGGCAGAGGCAAGTTTAGGACTGTCTAATATAACTTGTAACAAAAATGGAATTCCATTTGATACTGAAAGTCCATGGGTTACTTCAGGAATAAGATTAGGAACACCAGCAGGTACAACAAGAGGTTTTAGAGAAAAAGAATTTTCACATATTGGAGACTTAATAAGTAAAGTCATCAAAGGTTTGGCAGATAACCCCTCTGATAATTCAAAAATTCAAGTGGAGGTTAAAAAAGAGGTGATTGATCTTTGTAAGGCTTTTCCTATATATAGTAGATAAGATAAATTTATAAACATGATTTGTCCTTTTTGTAGAGAAAAAGATACCTCTGTCGTAGACTCACGTCCGACTGAAGATGGGACTGCGATTAGAAGAAGAAGAGTTTGCACATGTAGTGGGGGACAAAGGTTTACTACATTTGAAAGGGTTCAATTTAGAGAACTTACTGTAATTAAGAAGAATGGAAGGAGATCACCATTCGATAGAGAGAAGCTGGCTAAATCGCTTTTTATGGCCTTAAAAAAAAGACCAATAGATGCTGATACAACTGAAAAAGTTGTTTCAAAAATTTCAAGAGAACTTGAGGAACTTGGCCAGTCAGAAATACAATCTAGTGTTATTGGTAAAAAAGTAATGGATGAATTAAGAGAGCTTGATAAAGTTGCTTACATTCGATTTGCTTCAGTATATACAAACTTTAAAGAAATAGGTGAATTTGGTGAATATGTAGACCAACTGCATGGAAAGCCAAAAAAATAAACCATTATTTCAAAGTTTATCTATTTAAAATTCACCCATTTTTTGTAAAGAGATGATTTGATACAACTGTCTATAAATTTCGCAGTAAGCAAACCTTCGTAAGCTGTGGGAAAATAATATTTCTTATCTTTTTTCGTTGATTGAATTTTATCGGCAATTTCTTTATATATATTTGCAAATGCACTCAGGTAGCCCTCTGGATGGCCGTATTTGACTCTAGAAAATTTCTTTGAAAGATTACTTTCATGAAAACCTCTTTCTAAGATTTTTGTTGCGCCATTTGCCTTATTAATTTTCAGATAATTTGGATCATTTTGTATCCATTCTAAACTACCTAATGATCCAAAAATTCTTATTCTTAGTCCATAAACTCCACCTTTAGCAGTTGTCGACGCCCAAAAAATTCCTTTAGCACCATTTTCATAATCAATAAAAACCTGAGCATTATTATCAAAATTGATTGTTTTTGAGTATTTTTTAATATCAGCAAATAATTTCTTTCCCTTCAACCCAGTTATATAATTACATAGATGGTAAGCATGTGATCCAATTTCATTTAACACTGATGATACACCAGCAATTTTTTTATCCAATCTCCACCTAAAAATTTTTTTTGAATTTGACTTTGTCACTTTTTTTCCATTGCTCCAATCTTGTATATATTCAACATTTATATATTCAATTTTACCAAGCTTATTATCTTTTATTATTTTTTTAGCTTCTCTTACCATCGGGTAAGACGAATAATTGTGTGTGAGTCCATAAACAACATCTTTATTTTTAATTATGGTATTATAAAGCTTTTTTGCTTGATGGAGAGACCCAGCGAATGGTTTATCAGAAATTACATGAATCTTATTTTTTATAAAATGCTCTACAATTTCTTGGTGACTAGATGGTGGTGTCATTACAGCAATAACATTTATTCCATCTATCCTATCTTTTTCCTTGATGAATAATTCTTTGTAGTTTTTATAACATCTTTCTTTTTTAAGACCTAATTTTGTTCCAAATTTTTTTGAAATTTTTATATTTCTTGAAAAAACTCCTGCAACAATCTCGTATTGATTGTCAAAACGTGCTGCAATCCTATGAACATTTCCTATCCAAGATCCCGGACCACCACCAATTATACCAAGCCTTAATTTGTTCATTAAATTTTTATTTTTCTTCCACTTTTTGTACTTTTTAATATGGCATCAAAAATTTTCAATGATTGCAACCCATCTTCACCAGAAACTTTTGGTTTAGTTTTCCCATTTACAACTTCACATAAATGATCAATTTGATTTTTGAGCGTAAATTTACTTAAATGCGTATTTAAATCTTTGTGATAAATTGGTTTCCACCAACTTCTTTCACCTTTATTATACCAATATTTTAAATTCGGGAATTGGATGGAACCTTTTGTTCCACCGATGTAGTAAGAGGATTGATTTGTGTTTGGATAAGCTGGATTTTCACCAGCAGTAAGCTCATAACTCCATGGACCAACGATTGTGTCAGAAACACTTAATGTACACAAAGCTCCAGTTTTAAAAATAAAATTTACAATCGCAGTATCTTCAACTTCATGTTTTCGCACCATATTAGATTTGGTTGCTTGAACCTGAGTTATAGGACCTAATAAATAAGTGATTAAATCAATGTCATGAACAAGATTAATACCTAAAGGCCCCCCACCTTTTTTTACTCGCCATTTCTCTCTAAACCAACCCTCGTTTTTGTAAAGCCAACACATTACATTAGCAGCAACAATCTTTCCGAGATGTCCATTATCAATTTTTTTTTTTACCTCTGTTACAAGACTATTATGTCTTCTATGATAACCAATTAATAAATGGGTTTTATTTTTTTTTGAACTTTTAATTATTTTCTCAGCTTTTTTTATATTATTTGAGATAGGTTTTTCTAATAAAACTGGAATTTTTGCATTTAAGAAACTAATTGTATGTCTTTCATGAAATTGATTGGGAGTAGCAACTATAACAGCATCAGGTTTTTTATTTTTTAACAATTCAGTTGAAGATTTATAAAATGGAACTTTAAATTTCTTTGCATGAATTATTGAATTTTTATTTATATCAACGATAGAATGTATTTTTGCTTTTTTACTAATGTTTATGGCTTTTAAATGCTGGCTCCCCATTAACCCTATTCCAACAACAGCAATTTTAACTCTATTATTCATTAAATATTTTGTTCGATATATCAACTTGATCAGGATGGATACAAGCTTTTCCTCCGAAACCTAATTCTTTTACCAGTTTGCAAGAATTCTCAAAACCAATTTTATCTTTAAAATTCAGATATGAAGTATCAATAGGTTTTCTTATATCTTTAGATTTATTTACTATATTTTTTCTAAATTCCAAAATTTCTTTTTCGTTTTCTGAAATTTTAAGATTTATTGATTTTACTAGATCATGTGACCCAAATGAAACAACTCTCACTCTTTCATTGAATGAACAAATTTCTTCTAAATTAGCTAGTCCATTAATACTTTCTAAAATTGGTATCACATCAATTATTGAACTTTCATTTTTTTTAAGAATATTGTCAATTTCTTCTAATTGTGTCTTACTTTCAGTAAAAGGTAAAAAAATGCCTAAAAATTTTTCTTTAGCAACAAATTCTAGATCGGAATTATTATTAATTCTTATATAGGTTTTATTTTTGTCGATTTCACATTTCCTTATGATTTTTTTTGCTTCTTCTTTTTGATTATTTGGTACAGTGGACTCTAGATCAATTACAACTATATCTGCATTGAGTGTATAGGCTTTTTTTATTTTTTTCTCTTCATGGCCGGGAACAAATAATACAGATCTATATTTCATATTTACTAAATCTTTTATAATCAATTTCGATACCTAATCCAGGTCCAGATGGAAGTTTAAATTTTCCATTTAACGCTTTCTTAAAATTTGGATAAAACTCTTGTTCGATATCTAAATAAAATCTTTCAATATAAGTATCTTTTTCCATTAAAGCTGCCAATTGTAGAGTGGCCAAAAAACCTGGTCCGAAGTAAGCAGTATGAGGCATTACAGAGATATTATTTTTTTCTGCATACTGAATAATTTTAAACATCTCATAGATACCACCAACTTTTATTACTGACGGCTGAACAAAGGTGACTGCTTTTTGTTTGATCATTGATTTAAATTCAAATTCTGTACAAGCATTCTCTCCACATGCTATAGGTATTTCAAGTTCTTTACTTAATTTTGCAAGAGTTTCATAA
>MDTG01171004.1_pt1 | contig 15056 bp, 16 predicted proteins | sample 811421 | NCBI WGS metagenome assembly MDTG01 (sample SAMN05326645, study PRJNA326480) | marine metagenome | isolation source: seawater | place: Pacific Ocean: South East | collected 2011
CGTTGTCCCCGACTTTCTGAGCGCGACTGAGGTTGCCTACACCCTGTTGCTCCTGACGAACAGCGTGTGGTATCCATGCCCAATGCAAGAGGCACAATGGCCGATGAAACGGTGCACGAAGCTCAACGTGAGCCATCTCGCCTCCAAGATGACCGCTTGGCGTTTGTCCACGCCATACGTCGCGGTGACAAAGGATCTCCCGTCGACGGCCAATCGTATGCGCCATTGCCCACACTATGATGTCTTTCCCGAACGCAATTCTACGATTCCGCCAAACGCCACGAAGCTCGTGTACCTGACCGACACGAATGTGCCGAGCAAATTTTCTGGCCAGACAATCTTCCCACGTGCAAACATCAGCGTGACCCCTCGTGCTGGCACCCTTGTCTCGTGGATCAACACCTTTCCAAACGGAAATCGGAATCCCTACAGTCTTCACGGGGTCGATGTCTACGGGGGCGATCGCCCTCGCATCGCCTTCCAAGTACCAATCGAGGGACTGCGTGGCACATCCGAACACGTTGGCTGCGGAAGTGGCGGCAAGGGCCGTCGTGATCGTGTCGAGAACAGCATGAGGGTACTTAGAAAGCAGCGCGATCGCTGGCAGGATATCGCCATTCGACACCTGTGGCGCCGTGTTCGCTCCCACGCGCTCATTGTGGGAAAGTTCGTGCGCGCCATGACGATGTGGTACGAGGAGATCACCACATCGCCGCCCAACGGCCAGGAATTTCAAAAGGCGGCAAAGCGCTTCAAAGGCATGGCTGCATAAAACAAACAACCGCGCGTTGACAGCAGCGGAGCGGCGGCGTGGGGTGGCGGCGGAGTGTGGGTTGGCAGCGGCGTGAGTGGGATTGACGGCGGCGTGTGGGGTTGGCAGCGGCATGGGGTTGGCGGCGGCGATGACAGCGAGCACTCGTGCAGCTCGTTGACGACGACGATCTCACACTCTGTCACACGCCGGGCGGCGGGGATAGCTCGCACCTTTAAAGAATGGTCGGATGTGACAGAGTACGTAGCTAAAATGTGAAAAACACAGCCGTGGTCTCGCACTCCTGTGAACGGGGAACACGCCAAACACAGCTGTCGTGTTAAAAAAGTGTTACGACCCGCAAAGCAACAGTCGCGACACAGTACATTCAACTAGTGGGGGCCAAGCTGCATGCGCAAGGCACGTGACATGACTTCGTTCATTCGCAGCGCAGTCACCAGGTGATGCTTAAGATTTTTGTACTCATCCATCGTCGGGCGCGACGCCTCCACCGTCTTCATCTCCTCTTGAAAAATGAGGCGCTCGATGTCACGGCTTCGCACAAACGGATGGATGCGCGGTTCGGCGCTTGGCGTCGGAGGCGGTGACACTGTGAGCTGTGCGGAAATCAAACGTGGGCGTTGTTGGCGACCGTACGGCGTGTCGCCGTTGTGTGCCAGAAGTCGTCCGTCTGGGCTGACTTGCGACTCCGTCACATTCGCCCAAAGCCGAGCAACGGAGGCGCTGGAGCGTGGGCACGGCACGAGGCGGTCGACCATTGGCTTTTTTTTCGGTACAAAGTTTTGGAAAAAACACGCAGTAGTTAATCTTAATCTTTCCACGCTGCTTCAGACGGTAAGTTTGAAAAAAAGCAAACTTAAGCGCAAAACAGCTTGTTTTTTTTTCGTGACTGTGTTTGGCGTTATGCTGCTCACCATTCCGACTGAGCTGGCTCGTGAGGCACTGACTCGCGTTGACTGGTTTTCCGCTAGAAGCATCTACTGCGTCTCCAAGGATCTTCGACTCATCATGCCTATGCGCAAGCACTTTATGCTGTCAAGCAAACCTGGATTCACGTTGCTCACTACGACTGTTTTGATCATGGATGACCAGTGTGAGCTGTATGTGACGACGGCAAGTGAGTCTCGCCCCATGCCACGGTGGCCGGCGACTGTACAGCCACGCAGCCCGTATATGTTGGACGCCACGGAGATTTCGTGCTTCTATCAAGATGGGTTCTTGGAAAAGATCAAGTGGACGTTGCAGTCGGGTGTGACTATCGTCCTTACCGACGACAGCTTAACTTTGCGAAAGGTCAAGCCCCATTATAAGGACGGCAAGGACAAGTTCTTCACCGATATATTTACCGAAATGCCGGAGTACGGTGCCGAGTTTGTGTGCGAGTTTGTCTGCGGCGGTATGCTCAACCATTGCATCCGCAAAATAAGGGCCGGCTACTCCCATTTCGTGTATCCTGTCCACTCACGCACCGAGCCAGTCCCTGACGCAGCGCTCTCGATGAAGCGCGACGCGTCACAGCCATCTCCACCCACCTAGACCACGCCCGTGACACCTGCTGATTGGTCGGTGATCATCATAGCCGGATCGATCTGCCTGGTACCGTTATCAAAAGTGTAAGTTTGAAAAAAAACCAAATCCCGAAAAAAAAAACAAGAGCTTTACCAGCATGACTCGCAAAGCTTTGCCTTTGGTCGCGATGCCAACTGACCTGCTCCAACTGATAGTTGCCGCATGTGCGGCCACTGACCTTGCCTCGGTCGCCGCTACGAGCACGGTCATGGAGGACATAAGCAGATATCGCCGAAACAAGCTCGCAGTGTTAATAGCCAATCCTTTCGACGTTGAAAACATTCATCACCAAAGAGAACTTCTTTGGTCGGACAAAAACCTTGGTAATGCAAACTTTGCAGCCCTGTCATATGCACTAGGAAGCGGGGCCTTGCCGCAGCTGGTGCATTTGCAGTTGGCTCGTAACAAGATTGGCGTCCAAGGAATGGCTGCATTCGCTGACGCCCTCGGCAAAAGGGTATTGTCGCGGTGCACTCTTCTCGACCTTTCTTTTAATATGATTGGTGACGACGGCATGATCGAATTCTCCGTGGCCCTGGGGAAGAGGGCCTTGCCTGCCTTAAATTTACTCGTACTCTCCAATTGCCGGATCTCTGACTCGGGGATGGTAGCGCTCTCTGAGGCGATCAGCACAGGTGGCTTGGCGAACTTGACATTTCTCAACCTTGGTGTCAACCAAATCGGCAACTCCGGCCTCTCGTCCTTTTTGAAGGCTTGTGGTGAGAGGGCTTTGACAAAGTTAGAAACTTTGTATCTCAGCTTCAACAATATTGGCGATGCTGGTGTCTCCGCATTTGCAGACGCATATCCCAACAAAGTCTTGACGAACCTGCAAAGACTATCGTTCGGTAGCCTTCGAGGCAGCAACAACATCGGCGATGAGGGGATGAAGGCTTTAGCCGCCGCTTGTGACAAGGAGGTCTTGCCGTCACTGAAAATGCTGATTGTGCCACTTCACTTCCTCTATGCCATAGATGGGTTGAGGCAGCTTCGGGGAATTTGCAAACGACGTGACATTCTTTTAGCTTAATTCCAACTTGTTGACGGCGCGGGTTGGCGGCGGCGTGGGTTGGCGGCGTGGGTTGGCGGCGTGGGTTGGCGGCGGCGTGTGCCGCATGCGGCGATGACACTCATAGTAGCCGCATGAAGCCACCAACTGCGTTGGACATGAGCGTCGGTCAGTCTCTATGTGTCAGGGCGGTTGTGCGATGATCGATCTGCCTGGGGTCGGATCGGGGGGTCTGGGTCGCTTGAGTACAAAAACGATAATACGTCAGTCCCGGACTCGTACGCATGCCAAGCATCAAAAATTGCGCGAGAAAAACACAGCCGTGTTCTCGCACTCCTGTGAACGGGGAACACGCCAAACACAGCTGTCGTGTTAAAAAATGTTGTTCGACGGACACGCAAACTACACCGGTCCGCTCCCACAACTCATCACGCAACACGGCTGCGCTTGGTCGGGCGCTCCTCCGCAACACCGTTGCGCTTTTTTGGGCGCTCCTCCGTCGGAGGCTCGACCGGCTCGTCCGGCTCGTCACCGCTCTCGTCGTCGCTGCTCTCGTCGTCGGAGTCCTCGTCAGTTTCATACAAAAGCTGCTCGACGAGACGGTCAGTCAATTCCAAACGGTCCGCATTGAGCAGCGGGGCTGCATCCGGATCAAAGGCGATGACGCCGTCGCGCAGCCAGGCGTCTGTGACGTTCGACTTCTCGATGCGCGCAGCGAGCATTTTGCATTCGTCGTCAAACTCGTCTGAAAGAACCGAGTTGCCGTCGTCTTCTTCGAGCTTGACGCCTGGGCCAAAAATCTCCTTGACAGCATCGTCCTTGCTCTTCCACGCTTTGCCGCTGGCATCGATCCACTCAGGTTTCTTCTCGTCCTCCAACGTCTCATCGCACTTGAGCAACAGATTGTCGTAGCGCTCGGCGACCATCGCGGCGGTGATGCCCTTTACAGGGTCGCTGTTGTATCCAAACCAGCAATGCTTCATCACGCTCGGCTTGCCCAGAGCCTTCACAACGGGTTTGACGTTCGGGTCGAGAACCAGCAAAAACCCCCCATCATCGTTGACTTCGCAGAAGTAGTTGTCGTAGTCGGTGTAAAGCGCGTTGAAGGCCACCGGCGTTGTGACTCCGTGCAGCCCCTCAAAGCCGGTCCGCTTGCCCTCCACAATGTCGTCGAGCATCTCAAAGAGACGCAGGCCTGGCCAGACCGGCTTTTTTTCCATTTTTTTTGGCAAACTCGCCACAAAAAAAACTTGTCCCGGACTGAAAAAAACGATCACTTGTCAAGGTATGGTCGCTCGTCATTCTTCTGTTGCCAAAGCAAATGCTGCGCCGCTACCGCGTGCCGCGCGCGTCAAGCGCCTTAGCGGACCGTCAACTCGCAGTGTCGGACCGACGCCGTACATGCGCAAGCTGAACTTTACGCTTCAGATCAAGACGACCAAAACCGCACCACAATGTGGCATGCTTCTCAACCGTTTTGAACTGCCAGGCTCGCAGATCACCAGCATCACGGCATCAAATCCGACCATTTACGATTCTGCGACGAACGATATGATCGATCAGACCTCACGCGAGCTGTCGCAACCGGGATTCATTGGCGAGGTGCTCGTGCTCGAGAACAAATACGTGGACAAAAATGGCAAAGCCGTAGCAAAGACACGCAAGCTATCGACACGCAAGCGAGGCTACTTTACAGCCAAAGAAGTTGTCGACGCCGTCGTCGCCTTTGAAAAGATTGATCGGCCTAAATCGTGCTGGTTTGGCGGGATCGATTGCCACCACGTCTTTTTTGAAGGGATTCACCCCTCTGGCCGTGGCGAGAAGAAAGCGTTTGGCATTGCATGGGGAAGCTGAGCTAGCGGCGTGGGTTGGCGGCGCTTTGCCGGATCGCCCATGCTCTCATAGAAGCCGCATGACGGTCTGCGTCCAAGGAATACGCATTTGATAGTCCGCGCAAGGGTTAAATGCACGGCTCGATTACGCACGTGTTGGCCGGACCGATCGCATCGAACTAAAATACAACGAGTCCTGGGAGTCTAAAGTGGAGTGAGTCACGCGTCACCACTTGAACGAGGGCATGTGTACAGGTTAGTGGGCTGCACTCTAATGGTGTGTAACTGCTATGTCACTGGCAGCTTACTCGCTGCGACGTATTCTGAGACGCGTCATGGCGCGATCGATCTTTGCGAGAGACCTCTGCATGCTGCGCTCTCGTGCGATTGCTTCAAGGTCAGTTGTAATCTGTTTAGCATCAGCAAGCAGAACGTTTTGCTGAGCATGGATACGTTCAAGGTCTTCGCGAGTGGTTGACGGAGTTTGTGTTTTTGCGATGTTGGCTAGTAGTAGATTCTCAATGACGCCCATGCGACGCATGAGCGGCACGAGTTCTCTGTCCTCTGCCATCTCCGGAAAAGTCGCGAGCAGCACCTGCGTCGCTGTGGTCATTGTGTCCAGAAGCGAGCACTTGACGACGCGTCCGTTACGAAAAAAAAACAGCAGAAAAAACTTGCAGGATGCTCGTTCGCTCGTGCCACGCCGCGACTGCACCGACTGCGTTGAACAATGACACGCCTCAGTGCGTCATCTGCATGGAGAAAATCGAGCCCGACAAAATTGTGACGCTCCGCTGCATGCACGCGTTTCATGGCCAGTGCATCTGCAACCACCTTGTGCACGATGGACGTTGCCCCATTTGCCGAGACTCTCCGTACGGCTCAGGCAACCCCTACGCCGCGTCAGTCTATTCTTCAAACGACGAAGAGGAGGAAGATCGCGGTCCGTCGCTTTGGGACGCGTTCAAGACTGGCAAGGAAGCAGCCAGAAAAGACAAACGCATGGCCAGTATGCTTTCTACGTATCGCAAGTGGAAGTCGAACACGACGACAGCACGCAAGAAAGTGAACGAGCTGCGCTCGACGCTTCGCCCGCTCGAAGACGCTTTAGACGACAAGATCGAAGCATTGCAGAAGAAGGAGCGCGCCAAGTTTGACCTTAAGAACAAGCAGGTCATCGACTCGTTCGACGCCGCGATGAAAGAGATGATCAAGTGCCGTGCGCTGGAGCGCAGCGCAAAACTGCGCATCGCCAAGAAACATGGCTTTGTCGTTCGCCGCCGCCGGATGAACTCGGCGACTTCTTAGAGGTAGCTGTGGCGCGGTCGGATAGTTTGCGATATCTCAACGGTCTATGAATCACAAAAAACACGGCCATGTTTTTGCACTCCCGTGAACGGGGAACACGCTAAACACAAATGTCGTGTTTGTAATACGACAACCGAGAGCACCGCGGGCATTGGCCAAGAGGACCTTTCGCCATCCCTGAGCGTCACTGCACCGCGCAGACCAGATCTACACACCCGAGCGCCACACCACTCTCCTCGGTTTACACTCACGCAAACCGCGTCTTGCGCACCTCCTCCGGGATCTCCTTGAACTTTTTGGTGATGTAGTCCACGACGTCGTCGCCAACCATCCCGGCAAAGATGCTCAGCCCGATCTTGTCGCTGTTGTTCTCCGCCGAGTAGTAGAGCACCGACTTGTCGGCGCGGCTCACGAACAGGTCGCGGATCTGGACGAACGCGCGATCGATGATCTCTTTGGCCGTGCGGTCAGACAAGCCGTCCTCCGGAAAGCGGACGTTGTAGCGCATCTCGTCGAGGGAGCGAAACGGACCCGTCGGCACGCCGATCGAGTGTCCCTCGTGCTGAAACGGCCGCGCGCAGGCGTTGCCGCCACCGGCACCGTCTGGCTCGCCCGTGTTGAGAAAGTGCTGCCACTGCTTGTCGTTGTCGTTGAAGCACATGACGCCGTCCATCTTGTAATTGACGTTACATAGCATGCGCGAGAAGTCACCGTGGACCTGGCCGTACTGGAAGCGGACGGGCACGACCGTCACGGGACGACGGAAGCGACCGCGGCGCGTCGGCAGCTTCTCAACCGACAGGCAGCCCACGTTGCCCTTCTTCTTTTTCTTGGCAGACGTGGTGGCCTTCATCTTCCACACGTCCTTGAGGAGCACGGTGCGCTCCGTGCCGTCGATGCGGAAGCGCGCGGACGGTTTCGTCTTGTTCTCGTAAAGGCATACGCCCTTCACATACTTGCCGTCCACGAGCACGCGGCAAGTCTCGTTGGCACGCACGGACGGCATGGGAGAGAGGGGTCACTTTTTTTTGTTTTTTTTATTCATAACTTTTTTTTGGGAAAAGGGCACCTCAAAAAAATCAGAGAATGTCTCTCGTGACGCTCCTGAAGCCCTCTCGCTTCCGCGATTGGCGTCAGCGGCGACGCATCGAAGTGCTGCACGAGACGCTGGCGATCACTAGACAAAATGGCACTCGTATCGCCAACATTGCCATGGCCAACCTGGAGCGCTGGGCCAAGGACAAGCCAGCGGCAACAAATGCCACGTGCAAAGTCTTGGTCTTTGAAGGGGACCTGCTCGACACGGCTCAGCGTTTGACGATCGAGCATGGTGTCATGTTTGCCTGTCTCAACATGGCAAACGCCGTTTTCCCCGGTGGAGGCTACACAGAGGGTTGTTCTGCGCAGGAAGAGAATATGGTTCGGCGGACTCCCCTGCATGACACATTCGGCCCAGAGGTCGCGGAACGCCGTGGTGGTGACACGGTATACACCAAGGAGATGACCGATCTGCTCAACGCAGTCAACGGAGAAGTCTACCTGTCTGCCGAGCCCGTAGTGTGCATCCGTGGATGCGAACACTACGACGCCAAGCCTTCCCTAGGGTACACGCTGTATAGCGAGAACAGCATCTTCCCATTCAAGGAGCTCAGAGCCGCTGCGATCGACCTGCGGGGGAAGAAGCGGCGTCGTGACTCCGACGATAGTTTTGCCATCCACGCAGAAATGACGCAGCGAATCCGTGCGCAGTTTGAGACACTGAAGAACGCGGGCGTTCGTCACGTGGTGCTCAGCGCTTTTGGCTGCGGAGCTTTCAAGAACGACCCTGTCCTCGTTGCGAGTGCTTACGCAGAGACGATACGGTGCTACAAGGATGACTTTGCCGTCATTGCATTCGCTATCTATTATGCCGGACACAGCGAATCCAATTACGCAATATTCAAGGCGCTTCTGCAGAATGTCATGCAGAAGCCCAAGAGACGCCGCGCGGACGACCAGGTTGCGGCGGAGGAGGTGACCTGCGCAAACTGCGGCCACTGCGTTCCCGTTCAGCAGCTTTCGGCCGACGATGTCGATGAGGCTTTTAACGACTCGTATATCTGCGCCTCGTGTGCGTAGCGAGGACGCGAATTGCGTGGTCGGCACTTGTGCCAACCAATCGACTCAACCGTAGGAGTTCCCAGCCGGATCGATCAGCTCCTTGCAAATGGCTGCCTGTCAATACAATAATAGAACACACAGCAGGCCGCGGCGCACTGGTGGGAGGCATTTTTTGGGAGATCAAGTTTTGTAGGCGTAAAAAAACAGTCGAAAAAAAATGCCGGTTGTCCGATACATTGCTCGGCACGATGACCTCGGCGAGTTCACGCACGGCAAGCTCGACGTCTCGAGCGACGAGTTTGATAAGGTCCGTAACGAAGCGAGTCTTGGCGTAAAGTCCAACTCGGACACTTTTACGGTTCTCTACCGCGGGCTCTTGCTGCAGTACGAGAAGAAGGGCTTGCACTGCCAGACATGCGGCAAGAAACGTCTGTTTGTACCGAATCCAGTTTTCTTTGTCACCACCGACCCGGAGTACGCGACGCACGAATGCACCCTCCGTTCCACAGTCTACGCTAGGTGCCTCCACTGCATTTTCTCGAATTTCACGGCACAAGCCTGTAAACGCGTTCGTGTGTTATAACTTTCGAATAGTTACACGACAACCAATGAGAACCCAAGAGACCCAGACTTGCACACGTCCTTTGGGGTCTCTTCGGTATGATTCGTCGCATCGAGCGATGCACCAAGGCATATGAGCGCCTCGATCGCAGCCCTGTTCTTGCACAGCGCAAAGTAGTGGAGAGCCGTGTTGCCGTACGCATCTGGGCTATTGAGGACGTCGGTGTGCTTACGACGATCGATGCGACTCAGCAGCGAGAACACGGCGTCTTTGTCGTTCTTAGATGCAACCAGAGTGATGAGGGTCAGTCCAGGCAGAAGCGACAAAGGCGTCTTGGCGGCAGACGGAAGCGCGAGTGCCCACTCAATGAGCGACATGCTTGCGAAAAAAATTTTGGGCAGTTGGAAGACTACCAGTCTAATTTTTTTCGGGTCATCATGGCAGCGGATGCCGCTGACGCGCTGCTCAACCTGGCCACGCCGCCTCGTCGGGCGAGCGTGGCGCAGACATCGACGACTCCAACAAAGACGCTTACGATTGCAAGGCTGAAACGCACTAGCACCGATCAGCACGACATTACGTACGAGACACCAGATGGCAAGACGTGCGAGATCCCGTTCTTTGTCAATGAGGACGATACCTCGTTCATGTGCCGTCGCGCAAAGGCCGCGCGCGCGCTGTATGACCCCACACGCGCCGATGTGTACTGCACCTGGAACGGCAAGGTTGTCAACATCCCCGTCACCGGCGCGCGGTACCTGCAGTTTCACGATTCGCCTCAGCAAAAGCGTTACATGCTGAAGAACGTCGTGCAGCTCGTGTATTGCCGCTTCACCTGCATTCAGTGGGGCGAAGACGACGACGACACATGTCGTAGTTGCAGCAACCGCGGCTTTCGCGCATGCTGCCAAAAGCCGCGCTACCTCTACTTTATCATGCCTCTGCCCGCGTACAAGTCGTACCCGATGATGTGCGACAACGCGGTGTCTGAGTTGGAGCCGGTTGTGGTACCGAAAGACACGAAGCCGTGGAACAACCACACGCCGCAAAACTACATCCGCTGAAGATTGTTTTCCGCTGTGAAAATGATGAACACGTTGGCAAAAGAGATTCTGTGGCACTTTCTGTCGTGCCTTCCAGCCAAAGAAATAGAGCACAGCCGCAGAGTGTGTCGCGATTGGCGTGACAGTGTCGACAGTGCGTCGCAGGTACAATGGAAAGCCGTGTACTGTCGACAAGTGTGCGTCGATTTGTGCGTGAGCGCTATGTTCGACTGGAGGCGTGCGGCGGTGTGTGCCACTTTGGCGAATAGGGCAGTCGTCGCGGTGTGCTTGTGGAAAGGGTCAAAAAGGATGCGAGTTGTGGTGCCGTGGAGAAGCGACGAACCTGTGAATGCACCGCTCCGCAACGGGGTAGAGAGGCAGGTGATAATCGGATCGAACGTTGAGTACATTTATGATAATGCGTTTCGATTACGAGGACTCCACCGTACATGCTTGCATCGCCAGACACAGTCACCTTGTCGGAACTGCGAGTCGCGATCTAAACAAAAGTGCCTGAATCCACGATACGATTACTACCTGCGCGAAATCGCTGACGACATCGTGAAACTCGACGAGTCTCTCGGCTTTCGCCTCGCTCAAATGCCAAACACACCGAGTGGCACCGTCTTCGACACCTCCACCAAGCCGGCCGGGGGGTGGTACATAACGACGACTGGGCGTACGCCAGGGGGGTCGACGGTGGAGGGGACGTAGACCGGATTGACCAAAATTCTGCCTGTCGGACGCTCAACGGACGAACAGAAGGCGTCGTACGCCTCGACGTTTGGCGCGCGATACAAACCGACTCCGAGTGCCACGCTTCCGTGCGCGTGGATGAGGCCGCGTGCAGCCTGCATGAATTCGTTCATCGACGGATGGAGAACGATCTGCGACCAGGTGCATCGGCAGGCGAGTCTCGACAGAAGTCGGTCGAAAGCTTTGCACCAATTCAGCCTCACAAACGTTGAGCTGAAATTGCGATTGTCGGCGACGGCGTGCCAATCGTTGAGCGTCCAGACAGATTGACCGGGCGAGAGCTTGTCAATCAGAGCGGAGTACGCTTCTGTCACTGTCAGCAAATCCGTCGTCGCGACCGTGGTGGCGAGAACAACGGGCGAGGTCGGATCGCGTCGCGGCGACACGATGACCATCTCTCTCGACGGTGTCACCACAACAGCGTCCGAGGGAGGGCTGGAGGTCACATTCACGAGCTCTGCAAAGTCGTCGATCACGTTCGAGTCCACCGACGACCGGCTCGGAACCAGATCGGGGTACGCCAAATCAATGAGCAAATCGGCTGTGGTCACGCTTCGCTGAATCGCAACAGCCTGGCCGCTCTTGATGAGTCGCAGCCGAAACCTCTTCTCAATTTCAAACGCGCGTGCAGAGGACGCATCCCACTCCACGGTCACGCTCCGGCGCACCCCTGCGTTCATTGGAAGGTTGGCAGAGAAACGCGAGATTGCGAACTCGGAAAGCTGACGCTCCTGCTTCACAACCGTCGCCATTGCCGCTTTGACACTCGTCGCGTCGTCGTCGAGTGCCACGAGATGGAACGTATCGCACTTCTCTGAACACTGCTTGCGCCACGTGCGTTTCATCTCGCAGTTGCGACACATCCGCTGCCGCGGAATGACCGCGTTGTCGCATGCGGCGTGCCTCGTCACGACAGCGAGCGTGTCGTTGTACTCCCACCTCAAGCTGGCACTAGTGCTGACGTCGCAGCGAAAAATCCATCCGTCTGCGACGTCCGGGTAAAAGATGACCACCTCCGTGTTCGATATGTGATTGTACACATTGATTGAAAAACGGTCGCCCGCCATCGGGCTCGACGCCATCGCCATCTCCGATGCCGATCTGACGGGCAACGTCTCGCTAGACATCATCAACGCGGCGATTTCGTCGAGGTCCATCGTGGAAAGGGTTGGCAAAAAAAAATTTTTTTCGCTGCACAAGTTTCAACTCTGAAAAAAAACCATGTCGTGTGTGCACGCCACGGCCCACGCCCCACGCCTATGCTCGCGCACACGTGGCTGCTTTGCGTTATTCGAAGATTTGAATTTTGCAATACCGGTAGCTACACTACACGCAAACAACCTCGTTTGGCTCGTCGATCATTCGCCCATCGTCACTGTGCTCGCAGCAGAGGGGCCAGTCGGCAATCCGTCTGTTTTGTCTCACAGACAGATCGACCAAGACCCCCCGATCCGGTCCCAGGCAGATCGATCTGGCTATCAAGTATGGCTCACTACTCCGGTGGTGTGATCTGATCCGTCACGCCGGATTCGGGTGCCTCGCTATTGGCGCTCGCTGCCTGCCAAGCAATGGCGTGGCCAATCGGCGCGGCATAATCTTTTGCCTGCCGGGCCGCTGCGAGTGCCTTGGACGTCGCCATCTCGCTAGTCCAGTCGTCATTCGGTACGAGATCAAGCTTTGCGTCGTTTATAATGCCCAAGACGCTTTGCTCGCCGTTGTTGACGAGCAACAGGTTTGCGTTGAACTCCTCGATGCAAACCTCCACGAAATCGTCGTGTCCATGGAACGTAGCATAGTGCAGGGCGGTGTTGCCGTACATGTCCTGGTAGTCGATAAGCACCTTGCCAGTGTTCATCAAGAGGCGCAGTGCCATCACATTGCCGTACCAAGCGGCGCAGTGGATTGGACAAAGCCCGCCCGGCGGGGGCTGCTGGCGCTGAGACTCCATGCTCAAGAGAACACCAGTTTTTTTGGGGTGTTTTTTTGACAAAGTTGGGAGCGAAAAAGAAGGTCTATGGCGGCGCCTCATCTCGTGTCCGTCGACAAGTATCTCGTCTGCAATGAGGCACAGCGCTTTGCGGTGGACGCTCACCATATCAAGACGGTGTATGATCTGTTCCACTTTGTGTGGTTCGACTGTGATCGTCTGCCATGCAATCCCAAGCGAATGTACGTGCTCAAGAAACGTCTGATCAACTTCATGAACGCAAGATTACGCAAAACCTTTATAGACCTGTCCGCATTAAAACGCGACAATCTCGTCGAGTTCGGAGGCAAGTATCCCTATCAGTTCGTCGCACTCGTCGTCGACCAATGGCCCACATCACCAAAGGTGCAAGCTCCTATTGCTTTTGACGTCGCCACGGTGCTCAAGTCATGGTCGATCAGCGAACTCAAAACGCAGTGTGAGAAAAAGGGCATAGCGCATTACGGCGCGAAAGCGGAGCTCATTCAGCGCATCGTCGACAACATTCTTAGTAAGCGCAAGCCCATCGTCACAACCGACGTGAACTGTGGCCTGAGCGACGAGGAGGCACTCTCGCTCGCAATACGAGAGAGTCTCATCCTGACAAAGCCGCCACCCGACGAACTGTGTTGCCCCATCACACTCGAACTGTTTCGCGATCCGGTCAGTACGATCCGCGGGCAGATTTACGAACGCGACGCCATCGTCGAGTGGCTGCACAAGAGCGCGACCGACCCAATCTCAGGCTGTGAGCTGAAGATTACGACAGTGTGGCCTGACGACGAGATGCGGTCTCGCGTTGAGGCCTTCTGTGCGTCGTAAGTGTTTTTAGGCATTAGCAGTTCGCATCACAAACAATTTAATGCGCAAACACACACTGGGCAACTAAATCGCGCCCTTGAGACCAAACGCGACCGCAATGTCGAGAATGGCATCCTCACGAGAGTCGATCGAGTTGTTGGTATGCACCCATTCCAACTCATTGGCCAAGAGATTCCGAAGTGAGAACACCAGCGTATCAGAGAACTCGCCCAATCGCACAGAGAACTCGCCCAACTTGCGATTGTAGTCACGGCGTCTCTTGCGCGTATTTTTGAGCATCGCTTCTTCAACATCTTGGTCATCATACACTTTGACAAGCTCGCGCTCGGTCATGCTCGACTTGAAGCACTTTTGGCCGAAACGACTGTGGATCCATACTTTGCCGTCAACCTGTGACACGGAGTATGCGGGCCTCTTTTCGCGAAAGAACGTGACCATGTTGTGGTTTGAATGAGAGTCGTCGTATGTTGTCTTAAAATGTCTGCCGCCGCCGTCGTAAAAGTGCCGTTCGCCCTGATCACAATGCGGCGCAGCGTAAATGACTTGATCCAGTCTCATGGCTTTGTAAATCTCGGTCTTGCCCGCTTCAGGATGAGGCGACTTGTAATCGATTCTATCGATCGTTTCTGGGTGCATAGTCCACACAGTGCCGTACTGCGTGAAGGAGTGGATGTTGTATAACTCCTTCAAGAGAATGGCGCGTTGCCGGATGACCGCGCGCTGCGCCTTGCTCAACTTCCACACGTGCGCCGGCTCCCGAGCGCCCGGACCCGCCTCGGGAATTATGCAGCATTTGCGATATTCGCACTTGCCGTGGTCAGGATGACCGACCTTGTATTCACGCATGTAGAATTCAAAGATGATCGAGTGCGATGCCAAGAGTTCTACGACGGAGCTCTGATTGGTATCCTTCAAATCGATGCAAGAATCAATTGCGCCTGCCAACACATGAGGAGCTTCGTACTCTCTCCGCAGAAGTCCGAGCGAACCATCATCTTGCGAACCATCTTGCGAACCATCTTGTTTCCATATCAGACTCTTGCCATGCGCAGAATGACTGGCCGCAAACTCTGTGCGCGTGTGGATGCCATTGTTGTACAACAGAATGACACCATCAGACGACACAGTGCGCACGTGCTTGCCCGATTCGAATTCCTTTGTTGCAGGCAAGCCGCATGGCATTCTGAATTTTTCAGTACGATTCTGATACGCCGCATACCAAGTCTTGAGGCGCTCGTCCTGTTCGTCGATGCGAATCAAGTCTAAGAGCATGTTTGTGACGTGACGTGCAGGCTGCAGCGTTTGTCCCATCGGTGC
>MDTG01294063.1_pt1 | contig 15056 bp, 18 predicted proteins | sample 811421 | NCBI WGS metagenome assembly MDTG01 (sample SAMN05326645, study PRJNA326480) | marine metagenome | isolation source: seawater | place: Pacific Ocean: South East | collected 2011
TATCTCAATGGTTATCTACCGCCTCATATAATGATAACATTTCAAGTAACCATATTCAGACAAGTCAATATCTAGGTGGAGGTCTATATCATGGTATAGGTCCTTACAGTGGTTTATTATCTCTAAGATTAGATTCAAGTAATTATAATGATGCCAGTTCAATACCCCTTCTTATCAATAAATACAATGGTACTCAAGATACTGGGCTTTTTACTAATAGTCTAACTATAGCTACACACATAAAAATAGCGTCTTTTAGTGGAGATGAATCAGTCATATACTCTACGCTTACTTCAAATGCTACTGATAGGGCAGGATTTTCATTATCAGTTGAAGGAAATACCTTACTTAATGGTAGTGTTCAGGGGAGACTACAAGTTAAATATGGTTCTGGTCTGGGAAATGGAAATATATATAACCTTGTTACTACTAATAACTTTTTAGCTACAAATGTATGGTATCATATTGCCCTTGTTATTGAAGGCAGTGATCTAAACAAATTTATAAAACTTTATGTCAATGGTGTTGAAGTAGCCAGTTCTACACAAACAAATATTGGAGGAATTTTCGGCAACAGCCCTATTGATTCATCAAATGATACAGGTATTTACATAGGAAGGGCTTCTCATCTTAGCAATCGCTTTCTTAATGGATGGCTGAGTGACCTCAGACATTATGATTTTCCTCTTTCACAAGCACAAATTGCCACAGTTAGTAATACACCCTTAGTCATTCCTGAAACAGTATCCGCATCTATGGATAATTATAGATTTATTGAATATGTTGAACTACTCATTGGTGGACAAACCGTTGATAAACAATATGGTGAATGGATGAGTATATGGTGCGATCTTACTCATAGTAAAGACATATCTGATAATTTGGCCAGATTAAATACCACCACACAAGTTTATGCTCCACTTCAATTCTGGTTTTGTAGACATCCCGGATTAGCCATACCACTAATTGCTCTTCAATATCATGAAATTTATATTAACATACAATTTACCACAATTCTTCCAAGTAATGCTACTGTTGAGGTTTGGGCAGACTATATATTTTTAGGACCATCAGAAAGAAAAAGGTTTGCTTTAGAATCACATGAATATCTTATTGAAACTGTTCAAAAAAGTCAAAATGAGTCTCTGGGAAATCTATTCTATCTTGATAGTAAAACATGTTATGTTCCTCTAAATTTTAACCATCCTGTTAAAGAGATTGTATGGGTTGTAAAAAACAATGAAAATATAGGTTTACAGGTTAATAACGCATTGCTACAACTAAATAACCAAGATAGATTCAGTAAAAGGGGTGGAAACTATTTTTCAAAAGTACAAAGATATCAATATCATTCTGGATCCACCAATAAAACTCACCTTATTCCTCACATTTATTCATTTGCTCAATACCCGGAAGATTACCAGCCTTCTGGTACATGTAATTTTTCAAAAATTAACCATAAAATGCTTATTTTTGATATTACTGCCTCACAAATAAGTAATGGTGATCTTAATCTTAATGTTTATGCGCACGGATATAATGTTTTAAGAATTACATCTGGTATGGGTGGATTAGCCTTCGCTAACTAGACAATCTTTCGATAAAATTTGATTTTATCAAAAAATTAATTTCACACTTAATACTAAATGAAGATAAGGGATATTCATGCCATTTATATTAATCTAGAAAAAGATGTGATAAAAGACAAAAGAATGAAAAAAATACTAAACAAACTTGGTATAAGCTTTACTCGTCAAGATGCGGTGTATGGTAGAGAGTTAGAAAATCCACAATATAGAGACCTTATTGCTCAACATTTTGGTGTTTCACCATCACAAATGAGTGTTGAATTTTGGTCAAATCGTAGCAATTTTAAAACAATGACTAAATATAAGTCATCATTATTGCCTAAAGTAGGAGCATTTTTAAGTCACACACTGGCTCTTAAAAAAGCTATTGATATGGGTTTAGACAAGGTATTAATACTAGAAGATGATATCGATCCCCAGACTAATATACACAACACATTCACAATCCCAAAACATACAGACATATTCTATCTAGGAGGCTCATTTTGGAAAAAGAATGATCTTGTCGATACAAAAAAACCCTATATTCCCATTGATGGTGATATTCTAAAAATGGTAGGAGGATTTGCCTATATAATTCCTACCAGAGAGAAAATCATTGAAATATATAATGTACTCATGTCAGTTTTTAATCAAGGAAAAGCACATGATAAACACAAAGACTGGAGATCAGGAGTTCCAAAAATGAGAGCACAGGCCATTGACTTAGCATATGTAAACCATTTTCAAAAAAATGGAAATTGCTATATTCTTAATCCAGTCTCTATATCACATGTTGAATTAGGAAGTAATATAGCAAACAATAGAAGTAAATACAAAATCAGCCACTTTTTAACTACAGAACAGCAAAAACTAAGCAAGTCACTTTTTGATTAAACACTCCACATAACATCTAAATGTGGTTTTAGAAGCAATTTCGCATTTTTTGTTATTTGAGAAGTGTCTGGATTTTTTTTTAATAATTCAGCAAGCTCTCTACTATTAGAAACAACAAAGCAATTATATCCATGTTTAAATGGTGTTTTTACACCATCTACCCATTTACTATTCAAAACTAGGGCACAGTCTTGATAGATTGCCTCTAAAAATGTATATTGACTACCACCGCCATCGCCCTTGATAGCAGACATATCGATAACATATTTAGCATTTTTAAGTATACTGTCTACCTCTTCAAAGCTTTTCTTAAATGTGCCTTTATAGTATTTATCTAGATCAAGTCCTAATTTATTTTTAAGATGATGATATACATAAAGATCATTTTTGGCCCCATAAATATCTACTGCTCTTCCACCAAGTTGTTCATTTGCATCTAATATAATTTCTGTGTGTTTATCAAAGTCAATTCTAGATATAGCCACGGCTTTATTCTTTTTATCGCCACTTTTTCTATATTCATGAAATGGATGTATCAAAAATGTGTTATCTTTTGGATTGAATCCATGTGGATCAGGTCTACCCTCTCTAAGCAATTGACTAACCGTTTCTCTTATAGTAAAAACATTAAATCTGTCTAGATTGTCTAAAACAGGTTGAGTACTTTTACCCTTAATTTCAGTGGGATCATGGATCACAATAGACGTATTATCAGAAAATCTATCTAAATGTTTATAATAATTTTTGTCTATAGCAGTTATAAGAACATTGTCTAATTTAGAAGCATCGTCTATATGTAAATTCTGATATTTTACACCATAGCCATAATCTCTCAAGACAGGTTCACCATATTTGTTTATTTCTGTTTTATTTCCTATTTTATACAATTTTGCGTTATATTTAAGTGCCATATGGGCTGTAAATGATACCCAACCTCCATATGGTGGTTTAGCCATATATATTAGATTCATGCCTGATCCACCTTTTTGAACATTATCTAAACAGTATTTTTCATAAAATTGAAGGCCCTCTTTTGAATAAACATATGTTTTCTTATTAGTTACTGGGTGTATGAAATAAAGCATTATATATTAATTATATATTATTATTGAAAATGTATTTAAAAATACTTATCAATATTTTGATTATGGATGTAGCTTGTGGTGTCATGAAAAATAGAAAAGGTCAAATTCTTCTTGGATTGCGTCCTGAAAATAGACCCTATGCTGGATACTGGGAATTTCCTGGCGGTAAAAAAGAAAAAGGTGAGACTATTGACGAATGTTTAAAAAGAGAATGGATGGAAGAATTGAATTTACACATACATATTGATAAGGAAATATATAGGTGTCAATATAAAAACACTTTATGTATATTTTTTTATGGTGATATTATTGATGAGGAGAATCTAAAGATGAATGTACACAAGGATATAGTATTCAGCGACAAGAAGAATATCAAAGACTTTAGATTATTTAAATCCGATTATATAATTCCTACACTTATTTAAACTTGATCTTCATCTTTTTCAATCTCCTGATAATATGTGTTTACACTACTACCATAGTTACCGAATTTTTCTCTTTTTTTCATCATGCTGTTAAATGAGTCTTTCATTTTAAATACTCCAACTATGAAAAATATAAAATTAACCAACGCAAATAATCCTAGAGCTGGTAATCCTGTTACAAAATTTAAACCAGGAATGAGTACCATAACTGCTAAAACCGGAGCCATAATAAGATTAGTGACAAACCAAGCAAAAAGAAATCCACCAAGAGCCATATATATATATTAATAGTATTTTTTTATTTTAGATATAAGGTCTTCATATCTAATTATTTCTTTAAATAATAATGAAATTATAAAAATACACTATAATGGTTTTAATAATAAAAAATTTACTTAAAGTTATCGTTTGTAAAAAAACTATAAATGGCAAAGAAAGCATCAGATAAAACCGCAAGCGCACCTACCAAAACTAAAAAGGTAGCTTCTAAATCAGAAGTATCTGCCTCTACACCAAAGAAGGCAGCACCCAAGGCGAAGGCCGCCCCTAAAGCTGCTCCAGCTGTAGTTGAAGTAAAGCCCGAACCCGCCCCTGTTCAAGTAAATACTGACAGTTCTTCTGATCAATATCATGGATCTATCTCTTCTATTTTCGAAAGTGTTATTGCTCAAAATGAAAACAATCTTAACAACATGAAGGAAATGTTGACCCAACTCAAGAAAGTATACAAGTTGTACAGTCGTGAGATTCGTGATTTCGAAAAGAATGCTGCCCGTGAGAGAAGACGTGCGAAGAAAGACCCTAACAGAAAAAAGAGAGAACCCAGTGGTTTCGCTGTCCCTACTAGCCTTTCAAAAAATCTTTGTGATTTCTTAGGTGTATCTCATGATACTCAACTTTCCAGAACTGATGTGACCAGAAGAGTTACCTCATACATTCGTGAGCAAAATCTCCAAGTCCCAGAAAACAGACGTTCATTCAATCCTGATAAGAAACTAGCCACTATCCTAGGACCCCTTAAGGAAATTGATAAGGGTAAGGGATTTACCTACTTCAATCTCCAAAGATATATTACCCCTCACATTACATCTTCAGCCTCAGCCAGTCAATAAATTCTATAATAAAGGTTTATATTATGGATTTTATTCATCTTTTTTAGTTTCGCATTCTTTTTTATTTTTTAGTTGGGTTGATAAATTTTCTACATAATCGGAAGCAGATGTAGTAAAAATGTCAGGATAAACTGCGTGTACAAGCATTTTAAAGCCTGTTAAAAACATTCCTCCTGATATTTTTAAAGCGTCTTTAGCATGTTCAGAATAGGTTTGATCTATATTGTTTAAATGATCTGATTGAAAACTCATTTATAGAATATAAAAAGAAAAAATATAGAATTTGATTTTCTGGATTTATAATGCTGCTGATTGAAATAGCCATGGAAGAGCATCTCTAGCAGAAAGACTTACAAGTGTAAGACCAGATAATATCCACAAGGCACCTGTAGTTTTATCTGCCTTTGTTTTACCCTCTGATACTAGTCTATCAAAATCATCAAGCAATACATTGCTTAATTTTAATTTATCCTTACAATTGTTAATATTACTTACACTCTCTGTAAAAAGCTTACCTGATTTAACATACTTTCTTTTATCTATATCTGTTAAACCTACCCGGTAATCCCATAAATCTAACATTTGTTTGTATAGCTCTCTTAATTCACCTAATGACAATTCAGTAAACCATTCACATTGTGTATATTGCTCTAGGTTATCCATCTTTTGAAATACTTTAATACATTTTTGCTGCATACATATAAATGGATCTTCTATAACTGTCTTTTCAACCTCTACTTTTCTATGCTTTTCAATCCTAGAAATTAGACTCTTAAACTTTTCAATTGTATCACTATCTATAATTTTTGTTGTATATGGATTAGTTACACTTCCATTTTTGGCTTCTTTTAAAAGTTCCTTAAATGTGATAATATTAAATCCCCAAACTATATTATCATTATCTTTGAATGAATAATAACTTTCGTTACTAATATTTTCTATACTATCAAAAGTTAGAAAGTCTGTTTCATTATTAACTAAATGTCTACAATATACTGAGATACCTCTTAATCTAATCATTCTTCTAACGAAAAAACCTCTAAAAATGCTTTGAATTTTTACAATACCATCTAAATGGTCTATGTATTTGTTGAGGGTCTTTAGAAATCTTTCCCTAGTCATGCTTTTTTTGATTTTTATCTTTTTTACCGGTTTTTCCGTAAGATCGGTATTATTGTGTATAGTTTTGATTTGTTTCGTCTGTGACTGCTTATAATGGATAGTACAAAGTTCCCCATGTTTGGCAGATTTTTTACATCTAACATTATTTGATATGTTTATAGCAATACACTGTTGACTTGGTTGATTTACGTTTTCAGTGCTTAGACTCATGTTTATTAAATTAAATTAACTTTTAAATATTTTCTTCAAATTTTAATCATGATGTTTTTTGATTAGCTCTTTAAGTATGCCTTAGATGATAATGGTAATCGGCCTTAATGAAAATATACAAAAAATTTGATTAAAATTATTTAAAGATATTTCACATTATCAAAATACAGAAAATGACTACCGGAGCGAACAAATCAGCAATGACTGGACAAATTCTACGCGCAAATGATGTTGACATGAGTAAATTTACATTCTGTGACCCAACCGTTAATAAATATGGAGGAAAATCAGCCCGAGTAAAATATGATGGTAGAGATTTCGTGATTCAAACACCTCGTATGCGACTTCCCTATGGACTTGGTACATACGAGGAAAAAGATAAGAATGGCGTTGTAGTAAAAACAAAATATTCCCTAGATTTCTCTTTCGCAGGATATGAGCAAGGAGATAATGGAACGGCTACAGCGCCCAAGGTACGGGAATTCTATGATATGCTATCAGGAATGCAAAAGCTTCTGATCAAAGCTACTCAAGAGAATAGCAGTGCCTGGTTAGATATGGATGATGTAAGTGAGGGTGTTGCTAAAGCGCTTACGCGCGAATTGCTTAAATTTAGTAAGGACAAGGTTACTAAGAAGGTGAATAACAAGTATCCGCCAACTTTTAAGACTAAGGTAGGATATTGGGAGGGTAAATTTATGCTGAATGCCTTTGATGAAAATAAAAATCCTATTGAAGATTTGCGAAATTCACTTCCGAAGGGTTCAGAAGCAGTAGCAATTATTAAACTAACAGGTGTTACGTTTGCGGGCGGAAAGGTTGGTTATTCATTCCAGATCAATCAATTGAAGGTGTATGCTCCACAGGGTCTTCCCTCATATGCCTTTCTAGATGATGGTGAGGAATACAACAACCCTGTAAAATCCAAGATGCCTGACCAAAATGATGAGAGTGAGGAAGAGGAGGCACCTCAAACATCAAACAAGGTAGATGACTCTTCAACTGATGATTCAGAGGATGAACTTGATGTTGAAGACAGCGAGGAAGAAGAAGAGGAAAAGGAACCTACTCCCCCGCCCTCTCCCAAGAAGAAGAAGGTGGTAAAGCGCGTAAAAAAGTAAATTAAAGTTAATATACAAATATGTATAAAAATTGATTCGGTTAATTTTTTTTGTATTTTTGTTAAAAAAATATATATGTTAATAAGACGAATTGTTAACATCAATATAAAAAAACCTTTCAGAAGTGTGAGAGTCTTTAAGGAAAATCGCGGTCTTATTCCTAAAGATCACCCAAATAGAGGATTTAATGAAAAAAATTCGATAACACTACTTAGACCGAAGAACAATAATATAATCCTCATTGATGAACATGATAACAAAAAAATCACATCTAACGATTCTAAAATGGCTCTTAAATGGAAAATTAGAGCATCTAAATCTAAAACCGAATATGGTATGGAAATAGAGTAAAATTAAAATACCAGAAAATTAATCCCGTTAAATTTTATCCTGACTTAATAACTAATATGATACGAAATTACCGTATCCTTAAACACATAGGCACAGGCTCATTTGGAAAGGTATATAAAGTTGAGGATAGTAAAGGAAATATTTACGCTATGAAGAAAATAGCGACTCCAGGTATTTCAACAAAAGAAAAACTTTTTATTATCAATGAAATCTCCTTACTTAAATTACATAAATCCAAATACATAATCAAATATTATGACTCTTTTTATGAAAACAACTACATTTATATAATATCCGAATACGCTGAAAGAGGGGATTTTAGTAGTTATTTAAGAAAATTGCGATTAAGAAACAAAAAATTATCAGATAGATGGATCTGTCGTTTTTTTTTACAAGTTTGTATAGGTATTAATTATCTTCACAAAAATAAAGTTATCCATAGAGATATTAAGTCTTCTAACATATTTATTGATAAAGACTTTAATGTCAAAATAGGTGATTTTGGTATAGCAAAACCCTTTGATAGAATGATTTTAGCAAAAACAAGCATAGGTAGTCCCTACTATATGAGTCCAGAACTGTTTAAAGAAGAAGAATATAACGAAAAAACTGATGTCTGGTCACTTGGGTGTTTTTTGTATGAATTGATAACATTTACACACCCTTTTGATGCTAAAAATTTAGCAAGCTTAACCTACAAAGTTATAAATACTGCCCATCCTACTATATACCTTTCAAATAATAACCAATTTTACAACTCTCTTCTACGCAAAATGTTAGATAAAAATAAACATACTAGAATCTCATGTAGTGATATTCTCAAAAATGATACCCTATTCTCTTATGCTGGATTATCTGAATCAGACATTGAATATGGAAATGATATAAACAAACATAATAAAAAAATACCTAAAATTGGAAATAGAACCATTATGTGGGATAGAGTTATCTCAGAAATTAATAATATTATCATAGAAACCACTTTTACTAACATCCCAAAAAATACACTCAAACCATCCGAAGTAGCGCCATTGAGTCCAATAAGAAAGCGTATTGAAACTAAAGTACCCTCAATCAAAATAAATGAGTATAGAGAACCACTTGATTACTATGTTCCTAAAAAAGAAGCGCCTCCTAAAAGAAAACCATATGAATATGAAAAGAGTAACTATTCTTATGAACTCCCCACAATAAAGGTACCTAATCTTGACAAGTATTTTGTTAATCAAGCATCTAGATATTCAGAAAGAAAGGCTAATCTTAGACCAATATCATCTCTCTATCAAGCTAAACCATCAATACCTTATGTTGATTATAGACCATACTCTGTTATTGATAATAGAAATAATGATCGATACTCAGCCTATAAAGACAAACATAGACTTCCTAATCTCAAAATTCCTGATATCGAAAAAAAAAAAACTCACTTCAGAAACCATCAGAATATAATGTCAAACAAAATATACCAGGTTTAGATAATAAAAAACGCGTTAAAAATGAATCAAAAAATAGAGTAATATTGCCTAAAATCAATAAAGTAATCACTAACGATATTAATTCAGTATTTAATCAAGGATTTGATAATTCCTATCAAAGTGAATATAATAGAAAATACTTTATGTGATTTTTTTTAATTTGTTGAATTAAAATAAAAAAAATCTATACAATAAATCAATTATGCTATGTTGTTGGAATCTATTATACTTTCTAAATGCGGGTTTTGTAAAAAGATGCCAAATATGTCAAATATCAGAATACAATACAAAATCAAATAACTATATTATCAAATTCCATGGTGATGGAATCTACAATGGTAAATACATGTGTATTGAATGCTTTACTGAAAAGCTATTCTCAAGCATAGACCATATTGACTCTCATAATATGCCCCTTGTTAATCTAAATCGTTCATAACATATTTTGGTAATTTGTATTTGCCTTTTCTTTTTATATAATTCTCAAGATGTCTTATTTTTCTATCTAATAATGATCCTCCCCACTGCATTCCTTCAGTCAAATCACCTGCGAATATGGGTGGATTAGTATCTTGATATGAATTGATTACAGACTTGCCTGCTATATTCTCACTTAAATCTACATAGTAACCTTTGCCATTTTGCTTATAGTTACGCATTTATATATATATATGTTGATAATATATACAAACTGTATTTGTATATACTATTTTATAACTAAGTAACACCTATAGTTTCTTCATATTTATAATCTTTATAATTATCATTTTTTATATTGAAACGCTTATCAAATATACCTGTAGGTAATCCCATAGGCTTACGATTGTATATTAAATTTATTCTATGTGTATATGTTTTTTCTTCAATTGTAGAATTGTTTTTAAGAAATTCTGATAATTGCTCAACACTATGGGGCTTATTACATTGAGTCACAAACATTGTCACATTTATGTTTATATCCTTTAGCTGTATTATGTCTCTAATATCATTATATTCACATTTCCAGTTTGTTAATAGACCATTTTCTAACATTTTATCGATCGTTTTGTATTTTTTTATATGATTTAATACATCCTCGGGAATCATATTTCTTGGTCTATGATTATAATCATTACCTAACAATATACACATATCTACAAACGAATTATATCCTAGTTCTAAATCATATAAAATACTCTGTAAATAATAACAATCTACAAAATCATCCTTATTCGTAAAGTTTCTTATCACTAGATCACTACCACAAGCTATAGTATCCATATCCTCTGATACAACACCATCTACTAAGCCTAATCTACACAATTTTGAGCAATAATGTTCTGCTTCACAATCAGCATTGATATATGTAATACCCATTAAATCAAATAACTCTTTTGTCTTATCTATAACAGTCTTATTTACGTATATTATCTTTTTTTCAATGTTTTCTATTTCTGATTTTAGAAGACTTATTTCTGACAGATCGTCTTTTAATAATAACTCCTGCTCTAAATTTAATAGCTTTTCTTTTAATTTGTCTTTTACATATTTTCTATTTTTTATTGTATCCATTTTTTCTGTTGGAGGCTTACCATCAAATATAAAAATGGGTGTTATATCAAACTTCTTGAATTTATTTATCATAAAAAACATACCATCTATATGATTACTTTTTCCATACAGATACTTATACAAGTATACATTAGTATCAATAGCTAGCATTTTGTTAGAGAATTTTGATAAATGTCTTCGTGCCTTACCATTTGAGGCATTTTTCTCAATAAGGCTATTCAGATTTTTTATACCCATTAAATTAAGTATATATTTATTATATAATAAATACTCTTATGTAATTTTTAATAACAAGATATAAACAAATTAAATAATTAGTTAATATCTAATATCATTATATGTCATTCTTAGTGATCCATTATTAAGATTGTAATTAACTATATCACCTCTTAGCCCCTCCTTTGATAATTTTAAAAGACCCCTTATATCACTATCATTCCAGCTCTTTATGTATAAAAACTTTTGTATAAATTTATCAACATTTCGCAACAAACCGTATTTAAGAATATAGTATGACAATACAGAGGTCCTCTGAATCAATAAATTCCCTTTTTTTGTTAAATCCTCTAAATTTTCCATATTAAAAATATCCAATATTAGCAAGATTGTGTCTCCCATATAGAACAACTCTGTAATAAAGTATCTATGCTCATCACTATTCGTTATTATACAGTTAAAACAGGCATTAAATATAACCGCAACACTTTCAGTAAATGCTTCGAAAAAATTTATATATTGTATGTCTTTATTTACATTAAAGGTTTTCATAATATCATTATTTATACTATCTATATTTGACATAGAAAAGTCTAGACCAAAAAGATGAACTAACTCATGAAGTAATACCTTATCTGACTCCTCCTCGCGAAATATAGTTATTACTCCACTACCTGTAAATGTGTGTGTAGTAAATCCACTATTCACATTTTCAATATCTATTACTGTCATAGTAGGTTTACATTTTTTAAACAATGTTGGGGCAAAGTGTACAATTGCTGTTTTGTTTTCCAATCCAAAATACTCCATAAATGCTAATGCCTTTTGAGCCTTAACTCTTAATTTATTGATATTGTATTTAGACCTGATTCTGTTATATACATAAAACAATATTGTATTGCTTTGGTATACATATTTATGTACCTGGATATAGTTATAATTTTCGATTATGCTTTTAAGAATTGATTTAGGTGTAAATCTTGATAAAAAATGCCTATACTCGCTTACGCCTGATGAAATAATCTTTTCTTCAATACTTTCATTTCCATCTTTGTACTTTATTGATGGTAACATAATTTCTTGAATAATCGCATAATCTATTTGGCTATAAACATCATCGTATATACCAGTAAGTCTATGCTTAATCTTATTTAATTCAGGAAAAGTTTTTGATTTTTTGTGTAAAATCTTATTAAGTATCATCTAATATATTAAACTATAATAATATATGTTTAATACATTATGTTAAACATTCTAATATCTTTCTAGTGGTAAAGGTATGATATTCTTCCACTGTTGTACTTAAAGGTGATTCTTGTATATCCTCTATAACGTAATTAAATATAATATATAGATCTCCCAAAGAATCATCCGCACGTAATAGTCCCTTTTTCTCTATCTTAACAAGATTTACTTCACCACTAAATATAACGTTAAATTCCAAGTTTTCATCTCTATAATATGGATAATTAAATAATATACCCTTTTGTCCAATATTATTAGTTCCTAGTTTATATTCTAATATCAAATCCGTATTTTTATATCTACTGTATCCTGGAGGAAATTTATCTACCAACAAGAATGTAAACTTTTGATTTTCAAATCTTATTATATGCTCAATATAGTCTAAACTCAAAGTATAGCATTTTTTTGTATCTTTATTATCAATCTCAAGCTCAATGTGAGTATAATCTCTAGCAAATTTGATATCTATACCTATTTCATTATCTGCATCATTGCTTATCTGATCAATATCTAATTTCAGATTATATATTCTAGACTTTTTAGCACTTATATTTTTTTTGTTTAGATTAAGCAAAACCTCCCTCATAGCGTTACTACCATCTTTGATTATTTGCTTTTTATCTAAACTATTAAAAACATCCATTACACTCTTATTTTTGTCTTCAATAAATGACTTTGTAATCCTAGTTAGTGTATCTGATAAAAAACCACCTAACGCAGGATCTAGATTGGAAAATAATTGATCAAACAACTCGTCTGGAGATGTGAAGGTATTCGGTGTTTCTCCACACAGATCATACTTTTGCCTTAACACTGGGTCAGATAAAGTCTGATAGGCATTACTGATTTTTTTAAATTCCTCTTCTGCTTTTGTTTTGTTATTAGGATTTTTGTCAGGATGCCATTTCATAGCTAGTCTTTTATATGCCTTTTTTATTGTTATTAATTCTGAATCACGTGATATTTCAAGAATATCATAATAATTCATTTGTTTATTAATAATTTTTTAACTTTAAGTATTAAATATTCAATCGATATAATGTCGTGCTCTATTTTATTCATGTCTGAGTTAGTTTGAGCAGAAAACTCTAAAAACTCTAACATATTTTTTTCATCTATTTTTTGAATATAATGATCGCAGATTTTTGTAAATAGATCCTTCATAGGAAAGTTTAATAATAACAGATTATAACATATACTTCTAATCTCTATGATAGAGATAATGTTAGGAATTTCAATTAATCTATATATCTTTTGTATATCTCTATTTATATCCTCCATTTTATTGTAATTAAATTTGGGATTTGCTACCATAGCGCTCATGATGTTATTAAGCAAATACATATCATTGTTTGATTGATTAAGCATTCTCTGTTGTTGTGACTGCGTGAATTTATGCTTATTTTTTGAAATATGTAATATATAGTTTTTTATTTCTGATTGTTTAGCAAGAGGAACTCTTAACAAAAAACACCTAGAATAAAAACTACTAATAAGATTATTTAATTCTTCACATATCAAAATAATCCTACATGTGCTATAACATTTTTCCATTATTTTCATTAATTTTAATTGAGCAAGTCTGGTAATTCTATCAAAATGATTAATAACTAACACTCGATATGGAAATTGATTCATACTTTTGTATTTTACAATATTGTATATAAAATCGGTAATTATGTCTGAATCATATAATCCATATTCATATAGATTTATTTCGAAATGATAAGGACTCGTTATATAATCAATATCTACTTTATTGTTGCCTATTTTTAATTCAGTAGATTCTAGCTTCTTCTGTAAGCTAATATCTGTATCAAATAAATGGTTTAATAATGCGTCCACAATTGTTTTTTTGCCTGAATTGTTTTTTCCATATACAATTGTATTAAGAATGGTGTCAATTGAAAATCTTTTCATCATTAATGCTATGTCTTTATTTATAATAAAATCATCTAAACAAGTAGGAACAAATTCCATCTTACGCTATATCTTAAATGTATTGTAATTTTAAATAATTACAAATATTAATCTTAAGGATATGCGGAATAACTATTATAAATTTTTATGATAAAGTATTAAATGGATTCTATATTTGATAACAGTATTTGTAGCCTAGAGGATACTGTTAAACTCTTGCGAGAATTAAAACAGACATATAATAAAATGGCTAATATAGATAAAAAAAATATAGAAACTATAAACAAAAAGCTTATACTTTTTAGTAATAATACTGAATTTATAAAAGACAATTTAATCTCTATTTTTAATGATCTAAGTAATAATTATAGCAATTTTACTGAAGAAACTTGTAATATGATTGAAGATCACAAGATTGTCAATGAAATGATCAAGGATTTACTGCCAATAATGGTTTATTATTCTTTTGGCAAAAATTAATTTCCGGGTGGTCCTCTGGGTCCTCTTGGACCTCTTACACCTCTTGGTCCTTGCTTATTTCTAAGCTGTAAATATGACCATACAGTGAAAGATATATGTACAACTATTATTACACAAATTACTATAACAATTATAGTCAATATTTTGTTATCTAATTCTAAATCCATATAATCTATATAAAGATATTTAATGTCGTTACAATTCTCTAAATAAGATATATACTTTATATAATGGATAAGTTTATTAATAAGGATAGTGATTTAAACACTGGTCTAGAA
>MDTG01192182.1_pt1 | contig 15055 bp, 12 predicted proteins | sample 811421 | NCBI WGS metagenome assembly MDTG01 (sample SAMN05326645, study PRJNA326480) | marine metagenome | isolation source: seawater | place: Pacific Ocean: South East | collected 2011
ATCTGTGCATTTTCCATAGCCGCTTTAAGCAGGTCACCAAGGCGAATAAAGAAGATAGGCATCTTTGCTTCATTACCTTCAAAACTAGCTCTTACAGTCGGGTCTAAAACATTGCTATTTTCTAAAAACTTCTTAAAGTCAGTCCCTGAGAGTCCTGCTTGGGTAACTCTTTTGGCGGCGCCCTGCACTACATTGAAATTTCCATTGTGGTTTGCAGGACCGCCAAATTCTAATTGGATATCCCACAGTTCATCTTTGGTAGTAAACTGACCTTTTTTATAGTATGCGTATGTCACAAAGCAGCGACCGCTGTCTACTATTTTTTCCATCAAGGTCTGGTACCTTTTCGCCCTAGCATTTTCTTTTGCTAATTTATAAACATTTTCGGCTGCTTCAGAATATTGCTTGAAGGTCTTATAATCAGAGGTGTCAGTAAGTTTTTGCCCTGATTCGGAATTAAGAATTTTATAATAATCTAAGCTCTCCGATAAGTATTCAATCTCCGCCCGAATTCCATTGAGAGTAAAGGCATAGTGCGTAGGGTTTTTTTCATCCCCTTGTATGACTGACTCTGGACTATTGTTGTTTAAGATTCCAGCAATATATCCCTGAGGGTATAATTTATCTTTTTCGAGATTGCCTGCCTGGACACGAATAGGGGTCCTGTTCATCCCATCTTCTTCATTGAATGAACCAAGAACATCCGATTTATTATTTGCAATATAGCGGTCAGTAGAACCTTTATAATTTAGAGTGAGAGTGGTGGGACCTTCTTGAGTAAAGTCTACATTATAGTGAGTAAGATTAAGAGAAATCATTCTATTGGTAGAAGATACACCATTAAGAAACCCCTCCATTTGGGCGTTGTCATTATCAAACAACTTAAGAAGCTCACGGCGATTACCTTTTGGAACTGACCAGCCAACCATTACCTTTAGAGTCCTAAAATTGTCTTTGTTTTTTAAGATTTCGACATCTTTACCTTTTTTTAATTTAGGGGTTGTACCTTCTTGTAAGAGTTTTTTACGCTCGTCTAGTTCTTCTGTTTTTAGCTTCAGACGGTCTTGAAGAGATTGGTTCTGTTTATTTGGAGAAACCCCCTTAGCTAAAGAATTTTTCCTGCCGTTAGTAAACAAAAATTGAAGATAGTTAACATTTACTAATTCTATTAGGCTCCCGAAATAGAGCACCATCGTAGCATCTATAATATAGTCACCCTCGTGTTTGTTGTTGTAATTCCAAGTAAATGACTTTATGCCTACCTGAGCGCCAACTTGAGTACTTGGTTTCAGTACAGACTCTAGAGTTTTTGACCGACGGAGAGACGCCAGTTTAAGTAAGCGCTCCTCGGTTGTGTGGTCACTAAAATATATCTCTTCTTCGTTTCCGCTTTTGTCCACAATAAAAAATCTCAAGAGTGGCTCAAGAACAGAAAGTTGTGCCGGGGTAGCGTTTATAAATTCGCTGGCTCGTGGAGGGTTGCACATCTTACTAACAAGAGGTCCAGGCGGTCCATTGTACGGTATCAGTGCCGAATTAGTGTTCGCCACCACTGCGTTATAAGGTTCTTTTACCCTATTAACAGAACACTTAGATATGACGTCTTTCATATTATTTATGAGGATACGCTGGGTGTTTTCATTGCGGATGGCAGCCTTAACGCCTTTTCCGGTGATAGGTGGTGCTGCGGGTTGTTGAGCCAAGTTTGTTCTCCTATCCTAAAAATACGCCAAAACATCCGATAGCGGAAGCGGTATATAATAAGTATCGCCAATATTGAAATGTGCTTCGGTTGGTTTCTTGTTATACCAAGCAATTATCCACCAATACTCAGGTGACCCATAATACTCTGTCGCCACATTATATAATTTGTCGGACGAGCCCCACGTTCTGGATATGTTTTGAAAAGATGATATCTCTTCGTTTGTGGGATATTCAAAAGAATATGTAGAGTATTGAAAAGTTTCCGAGATTCCTCGCTTATCAAAAATTGTTTTCCGATAATTGGGGTCATTGTTTTTAAAAATAGTTGTATTGGTATATCTTGAATATGGCATTATGCTCTCCTAGAATTTTCTTCTCTTTGCGCCCTCAACCCAGGCAGGAACTTTTCGAGGCGGTCGCACCGTATACGAAGTTTGCAGGCGACCTTGGGCATCAGGGCGTTGACGCACATTAATGGCATTTTCCGGCACTACTTGTCCGGGCGTATTGTTTTTTGCCCGAGTAGAGGTACGAGACTGTTCTAGCACTTTTTCTGTGAAAAACTCCGTCTTGAAGGTTCGCTGCGCACCTGGGGTTGTAGAAGCATACGGAAATGTATTGTAACTCACCCGCTTGTCAGAGTTTTCGAATTTGATAGTAGTCTTATTTAGGGTCTCATTATTATAATTCAGACGACTTGACCACTCTTCTATACTGTACCCAAACTTGTTTTCGTGAAGAACAGTAAGTTCACAGTTAAGACGGTAAGATTTAGGGTAATACTTTTCTCCGTCAGAAATTTCGGTGAAGACACCATTGTCCATCATTGGGTCAAAAGTCAAACCATGCAACCAGCCCAAAAGACCATCACCATTTACATTTTGAACTAGGTTTCCAAACTTTATTCTTACCAATGGAGACTGATTTATAAGGGTCGCACCGCCCCCGCCTTGGTCATAAAGAGGATACAAAAAACTAATCATTTGATTAATTTTTCCTAGATTTTCTTGTGCTTCTGTAAAGGAGTTTGCTGGAACAGCCCAAGCCAATGCTAAAGCACGCTCAGTATTTTTAAAAGTTGTAATAGAGTCCATTCGACCAAAGACACTCTCTTCGTTCCAATGGCTGTGAAAAGCGTCACTAAACGTATCTAAAAATGCCGGGAAAGATACTGAAAATCCGGTAGCCACATGTGTAATGACTATTTGATTATTGACTACTAAGTCTGGTATCGTAAACTCATTCACCATTATTAAGACCTCTGCCCATTATTCCCGTTAAGGGCAAATGCTGCATTTGAACCAGGGGGAGCACCAACAGCACACTGAGGGCTGTTTGGGTCATTCTCACATAATGGGCGAACAGTTTGGTCTTCTTGAGTCTGACTCGCCGGTTGGGGGGTAGAGTAAGGAAAGTTTCCGAAGTTTATTTTAGGTTCATTAAATGTGTATGTTTTAACTACCTGCTGGGATGGTCCTACTTTTGATGACAAGCGAGGAAGAGTCTTAGTCACTCGTTCAGAAAAGGAAAACCCTAAAGAATGCTCGTGCAAAACTTTAAACTCAAAATTCAAACGATAGGATTTAGGATAGTACTTACCGTCCTTATCAATAAACATTCCAAGTTCCAAGTCAGGGTCAAAAGTAAATCCATTGACATGACCGAGCAACCCTCTGCTAGGGTTAGCAGCATCTTGTATCCAGTTCCCAAACTTTATCCTGAAATAAGGTCCTAGGTTTATCACCCCTATACCAGTTTGTGTATCTGCAATATCATATGTAGGATATAAGAAATTTAATAAAGTGTTTAGCTTTGTTAGGTTTTCTTTGGCTACATCAATAGAGTCAGCCGGCACGTTCCAGGAGACAGAGATAGCTCTTTTGGTACCGCTAAATGTTGATATTGGGTCCATTCGACCATAAGGGGTTGAAGTAGCCCAGTTAGACATATATGCATCACTAAAGTCATCTATAAATGCGGGGAAAGATAATTTTTCCCCAGTCGCTACATAGGTAAATTCTAACTTGTGTCTTGAACCCAAGTCTCCAGTACCAGTATACTTCTGAGTAATCATTCCTTCGCCAAAAGGATTCCTTAAAAAGAGTGCAGCCATTCTTTCACCTCCTACATTGTGTTAAAGGCAAGCTCAATTTCACGCTGTACAGATTTACTAAACTTACCTCCAAGCTGGGGACCCAGGTCTACTGTGATAGGAAGATTCACAACGGCTTTTTGATTCCCTGTATTCGTAGAGCGCATACCTTCTTGGACGGCTTTGCCCACTATTTTCTTCAAATCATTTACCAACATCGCTTCAGTGCGGACACCAGGGATTACTGGGACTCCTTGTGGTTTGGCTATTTCCATTCTGCCGCCATCTTGAGTCATCAGAGGTTTCGACACAATTCCAGAATTTCCTGTAGCGGCAGACTCAAAGGGGTTCCCGAAGATTTTATCACCTAAGAACGCTCCTCCTAACCCACCGGCAACCGCAGCTACTGGAGCGGCAGCACCCATAGTAGTCAGACCTCCAAGGGCTCCTCCTCCAAGGGCACCACCAAAAGACAAGGCTGTGCGAGCAGCGGCTTCAGCAGGATTTATCCCCATTCCCAGATAGAGAGCAAACTCTGCGGCAGCACCTAGACCACCCATTCCTCTAGCGCCTGCCAAGGCTCCACGGGTAGCATTAGCCGCCATACCTGCTTTGGCTACAGTCGCAAGTTTTTTCGCTTCGGCTGCGGTCTTGCCAGCCTTTCTTAGTTCTTTGAACTTTGCCATATTTATCATAGAGCCTTTGCCGCCGCCCAGGCTTGTTGCGCCGGCGAATCCCATAAGCTTCGTCGCTCCTGGTATTTTGCGGATGGCGGAGCCGCCTGTTCCAGCAGCACGCCCCAAAAGACCTTTGCCCCCTGCTCCTCCACCACCGCCAGACATTGCGCTAGCGCCCATCAGTCCTAATGAACCCAAACTAAGAAGAGAGCCGAATCTGCCACCGCCACCACGAGGTCCTCTTCCGCCCATACCGCCCATACCGCCCATACCGCCACGGCTTGACATACTAAGGCGAGAGGACGCAGCGGCAGCACGGTTAGTGGCAGCAGCCAACATATTCATTTGCATAACTGACTGCTGAATTAATCGGGGTAAGAATATCAAACCCTTCATTACAGCTATTGCGCCAGTAAAGGCTACTTTCAATATCATCATTCCTGCAACTAAACTTACGCCAGAGTTGCCATCAATCATATCAGCAATTTTAGTAAACTGCTCCAATATAATGCTTAGTGGTTTCTCTACCATTAGGAATACTTTTTCTGTAATGGCACCAAACTTATCCTGAAGGCTTATCATCTTTTGCGCACGTTCATTCGCCTCTAACTGTTCTCTTTGGAATTTCTGTAGCTCAACTGGGTCGCCGAATAATCGAGAGGCTGTTTGAACATCTACTCCCATTATCTCCGCAACCATTTGCTTTTGACGTTTATGCATATCGTTGAAGTTTAGACCTCGGGCTTGAAACTCTTGCCTCATCAGGTCTATTCTTTCAACGCCTTCTGCTCTCATAAGCTCCATTGAGTTGAGTTGCATCCCAAACTGAGCATTCAACTTGCCGGCTAAGTCAGATGCGCCTTCAAAGGTATCAGCCAATTCTGAGATATTAAACATCTCGCTCGTTGACATTCCCAGCGAGCGGGCTCTTCTTTCTAGGTTTCTAAATACTTCATCCCCTCGTTTACCAAAACGAGCTAGCTCAGGTGCCAGTTGGTTAAAATCTTTGACTATCTGCCCTGTGGGGACACCTATCTCTTGGGATAATCTCTCAAAAGACAACACCGTAGAGTTTGCAGCCTCCACACTCATTCCCATACCTCGGGTAAGAAGGTCAAACGAGGCAGCGGTCTCGCTTGCTTCTACTCCCAATTTAAGGAACAGGGCTGCGGTATCTCCCACCATTCGTCGAGTAGAATCACCTTCTGCTGCAAAAAGACTGAACTGTGTAGTTAAGCTTCCGACTATCTGCCCGCTTTCAGCTAATGTTGTGTAAAGACCATCACTTGCCTGGGCTAGGCTTACCATGTCTCCACGGAAAGCTCGGGTAAAACCTGTTGTTTTGGCTAACTCTACCGAGGCTTTATCAAGGGAAGTTATCATCCCAATGAGGCTGGAAGTTACTCCTTTGACAGTCATAATACTGTCAAGCTGAACTCCTGTTAATTGTTCCGTAGAAGACTTGAGAAAGTCTTGCGCCTTGCGAGTATCTTCTAGTTGTTTCTTTTTAGCCAGATAGGCTTTTTCTTCTTTGCCAAGAACACCAATAAGAGCATTGAGTTCTTCTTGTTCCTCTCGCATAAGAGGAAGACCTTTTTCTCTGTTGGTGTTTTGTTTTTCTTCTAATTCTGTTACTCGTTTGAGTACTTCGATTCGAGTAAGCTCTTGTTCAATGCCACTCTTAGTTTGGATTTTTACTTTCTCTTGTAGTTTAAACGTAGACTGAGAGCGTAAATATGCCTCTTCTTCTAATTCATTGAGAGCCTTGCGGGCATTGGCTTCAGCTAAAAGAGTTTCAAGCAGCTTTTTTCGGGCTGACTCATTCTTCTTAGTCTCTTCGGTATTTCGCTTGGTAGACTCGGTACTTTCGTTAGTCTCTTCAGGTGAGATAGGTTTGTTGTCGTCGCCGTTTGCCACTTCTTACTATCCCTTCCTAATAGGCCAGTTGATGCCTGCCTCTCTTTCAAACCTGCGAATAGCCACATCTAGTTTAGATTTTTGTCGATAAGTCATTGGGTCATCAAGACCGTATTTCTTAATGAATTCCATATAACGCTTTTCATTTACCAGTGCGTCCGTGAATCTTTCGATTTCTATTCGGTTGCCTCGAACTCGGACTGGAATACGGCGACCCTTAAACATCTTAGATAGAAGATATTCTATCCACGCTGCGAATACATGGAGAATATTTTCGTTGAGTTGCTTCTTTACTTCACCCAAGTCTAATACTTTATTATCAAAATCTTCATTCTTCACGAAAAAGCCCCCTGTTGGAGCGCACATCTGCGCCTTAATAAGTAGTTAAAAAAATAATTTATTACTTAAAGCGATGAGTGTGACCTTTAGACTTGCGCTGCGACTCTTCCATCGCTTTATTCTCATCTTCCTTTTGTTTGACAAGGCGCTCTAAAAACCATCTCCGGACTTGAATAGGGAGGTTGTATGTCTCAAAGAAACTCCACCCACCATAGTACTTCATTTGAAAGCACTCTTCATATATTATTTCTTTGTACTGTTCATCCAGGCCAAAAAAAGTCCAAATTCAGCGGAACCTCCATGTCCGCTGAGTAGTTGCAGTTAGTGCATTCAAATGTTTGAGTTAGGTCAATATTAGGTACTATCGAAGAGTATACTACTCGAAGATGACGAGCATCTCTAGCAGGCATTTGATTCGCAAAACTTATTAAAGAGAGGGAATCTGAGTCGCCATTAATGGATACTGCAACGGAGCGAAACCAATCAGTAGTTGGAGATGATTCAATTTTCTTTTTAGATTTTCGGTCAGCCTCTTTAAGAAGAGCAATCTCATCCTTACCTGTCAATAATTTACATTCCACCACAACCTGGGTCATAGGCAGACCTATCAAGAAGGTCTTGTTTTCTGTTTGTTCAATGTTGTGATACTCAATTGAACTCTCAAACGGAGTTACCTTGGGTTCGCTTATATCAAATTCGAAAGTATCTGTCTCGTTGCAGGAGGGACAAGTTACCTTAGTTTGATAGTTTTCTCCGTATCCCGTAGCACGAGCAGCTACCAAAAGAGCATTCTTGTCACCCACTAGCATCTCGGCAAGATTGACAGACTTATCAACCAATAAGTTTTGTAGCATCCTATCCAGTGCAATACCCTCTTTAAGAAGAGCCCGAGAAGTAAGAATATCTTCCTCCTTGGCAGTCATATATTTAATTTCTACTTGTTCTACCCCAGATAGGGGGTGACCATTTGGATAAAATTTTCCCTGACTTGGTAGTTTGACAAATTCTGTGGGAATGGACCAGCTAAAACCTCCCGATGATTGGGGAGAATTAGCAGAAACCGGAGCCGCAGGTGCATCATCAATGCCTACGGTCTCCGGTATTCCAGTACGGTTTTCATTTCTACTCATCTATGTAACCTTTCTATAAAGCATAATAATAATACTTTACATTGTTTATAACGTTAAATTAGTTAGCCGCTGTCCTAGTATTTTTATTCTGCTGGGTAAACGTAAGTTCTGCCCAATCAAAAGTAATCTCGACAGTCACTTCGTTCATTTCATCGCTTGAGTAATCCAACTGACCGCCAAAATCTACTGAAGTAATAAAGGGGTTTACCAGTCTCCAGATTTCAATGTCGTTACCCAAGTCATCTATTTGCTTAATGAACACATCGCCAATAGCTTCGTGAATTGCCTTCTTTGAAAGACTCTTTTGAGATATTTCAGAGTTAGTAGGATACTTATAGCCTCCAGCGCCAAGAACGTTGAGGAACTGCCACGACAAATCAGGCTCCACTGGGTCTACCAGAGTAACTGTAATCGGGTCCCAAGTAACTCGTCCGGGATACTTAAATATGTGGTCCATGAACTGGTGCTCAATGGTAGACACAGTAGCCTTAGGTTTCGCTGCTGTCTTTACCGTCCACAGCGGTATCTGATTTTCTCCGCCTTTTCTAGAAAAACCAAGCGTAAATCGATAGCGGCGCTTTGGTTCTGTTTTTACGTCACTCCAAAATAAAGACATTATTCTAGGTACTCCTTATAATAAATAGTTCTCCCGACGATTTATTCGTCGAAAGAAGCTCCACTGTTTGTAACTACGAAGTCGATAGCGAAGAACTCTACCGAACGAGTTGGTTTGACCAGCAACTTAGCATAGATAATATTACGGTCAATCAAGTCTGGTGTAGTTGTGGATTCATCCAGGATTAGACGGAAATCCTCAATACCAAACTGAGCCTTGACGCCCTCCAGAAGAGGTATGGCTTGACCCTTGAACCTATCCCAAGTAATCTTAGTGTTTGCGTCAAACAACAGTCGAGAAGCAATGAAAGATATTTCACGCTTCAGGAAAATCATCAGACGACGAACATTAATGCGGTCCAGAGCCGAGGCTGTTTGTTGCAGCGTCTTCTGTCCAAATATCACAATACCTTCGGCAGGGAACTTGGCAATCGGATTAATGTTTGTTTCATAGAGTGTGTCCCTTTCATCAGAAGACAAGCGTCGAGATACGTCTAAGACTGGAATACCAGCCGCTCCCTCGCTAAGACCACCACGGGTGAACCCAGCAGGAGCAAACCAAGGTGCTTGATTCCTATCTGTTGAAGAGAGTACGCCCAAAGCCGCTATTGAGGGCGGAGCCCACAGAAGTTGGTTAGTCGAAGTATCTTGAATCTGTACCCACGGATAGTAAGTAGCTCCGAAGCTGTTATTGATACTACGAGAAGCCAGGTTGTTGGCGGCAGCCGTTGGGGTATTTGCTGCGTTTCTTGATTCCGATGAACCTGTATCTTCCGTATCCGGCGTATAAGCGAAAGGAATATCGATAAGGGCTAATGCGTCTGCACGGTCCTCAACCATATCCAACAGATAATCAGTTACAGTGGTGTTTGTTACCCCCGGAATCGTAATGGCGTTCATTTGTACGCCATCGGCATCAGATGCAATGTTGATTGCTTTTTTCAGCGAAAAAAGTGCATAATCGGCTTTTTCATCTGTTGAGGTGATTCCACTGTTTCTGAAAGGTTCTCTTTCTGTGATGTTGTAACCATCAGAACCACCAAACAACACGGTCGTAAACCTGTCAATGTTTCCAGACAATGGACTCTTGTAAGAGTTTCCTGCCTGGGCAGTGATGCTCAGACCGTTCTTGCGGTTAGAGCGAGAATAGCTATAACCTGTTCCAGTGGTTCCTGCAACGTTATCCAGAGAGAATACCCAGGAGATAACTATTGGGTCGCTGCCCGACAAGGCTGATGTTTCAAATGCTACATCGTGGTCAGTACTGGAGGGATTAGTATTTGTTGAAGCATCAAACGAGCGGATTCTCAAACAATCTACAACCTCTGGACTAAAGAAAGTATCTGTAGCCGTTCGTCCAGTCCAAGCGCCCCAGAAGGTGCTCTTAGCTGACTTGGGTGTTCCCCAGGTGCTTCCTTGACGAAGCGGAACTGTTGGGAACTGAATGGAACCAGACCAGTCAGCGCCAACAACAAAGGCTTCGCCATTGATGCTGTTGGTTCCTGAGCCGAAGCGAGAGTTGCCCGAGCCGGTAATACCAACAAGTTGCACCGAGCCACGGTTGGGAACACCAGAATTTAGGTTAGTGTTGCCATTGACTGCCGAACCAGAGATAGTTCCTCGGAAATCGCCTGTATTGGTGCCGTTACCAGGCGTGCCCCGGTTCAGGTTTGTGAAGGTAATGAAGTCATCTCCGCTGTTGTACGATGCGGTGATAAACACGTCGCCAGCCTTGCGGGCAAGGTGAACCGAACTAACGATTTTCGCATAGATACCCGGCTTATCTCCGCCAAGCCCATCAGTAGCAATTTCCGTCTTTGTCGAGGTAGAAATAAGCGAATTGAAAGTAAACGAATATGGTGAACCATCTGAGCCGGTAACTGTAAGAGTCTGAGCGTTCAACTCTCCAACAGTCTTACCACCAGCACCCACTACCGACGAAAGTAGACTATAAGTCTGAGTGGCTCCTCGACCTGGGGCATACAGTACATCTTGTTCTGCGCCATCGTGTCCCGCACTACCTAAAATATTGTGGTTACCACCAGCAACCATAGACTGGGCACACTTGCCAGTACCACGAGTACCAGAAACAGGAAGACCAAGCAAGTGACTGAAGCCACTAGAGTATCCTACGACACCAACATCACGATACTTAAGGGGTCCGTGGACACCAAACGGAAGGAGGCGTGGTTCCAATGTACCTGCGGCTACGTCATCGTCCATTACAACACGGATATAGTTAGAGTTATTTGTAAAATCTCCGTATTCCACATTGCGCTGCTCTGTTTGGCTATACACTTGGTACTTGTCGCCAATGATTTTAGCAATGTAGTTTGGAGACGCAGCATTAAGATTTAGATTATCAAAGCGTTCAATAATCTGAGGTCTATTATCTGTGTCTGTGATATCTCGAACTAAAACAGAGAAGCTTCCAAATGTTTGGAAGTCACCTTCTGGAGCTTTGATGTTAGAGATGGATATTTTCACCTCTCTTTGAGTAAACTCGCCAGCCGTAATAGCTTCAAGACGGAAAAGCTTTTGCATATCCCGAGCGTTATAAGCAGCGTTATTCTCACTCAAATCCTGAGAGATGAACCAACCAGTGGTTCCTCGTGTTGCTGCACCTTCAAAATCATTCTGCTGGACTGCGACGGTATTATTAAAGTCACTAGCCGAAGCTGTATTTCGCATCATTGGCATCATCGCAGCATAAAACTTGCCGCTGCTGATAGCTGAGTTGAGCACCCCAATGGAGTTACTTCCAGAAGGAGTTAGTGCTCGCTCAAAGCTTTCGCCCAAGAAATAGATTCCACCATCATAAAAATTACGAGTAGCAGTTGTAGTTATAGCACTATTAGTAACTGTAGGATTAGTGTTTAATACTTTGCGGACAAAGTTTTCGCTATTAGGATTAAGACTAACAGTAACGGTCTTGTTACTGTTAGGTACCGAACTTCCAGTGATAATCAAGTTAATGTTATCGATGTCCGTAACCTCGTACATGGTTGAGCCGGAAATGCTCAACATAGGAGTGGCGGCTGAAGCACTAGCGGCAACAGTTCCCGACACCAAGATACGTCCTGAATCAAGATAGAACTGTGCAGCCACAGCGCCAGAAACAACGGTTCCGATAGAAGCTGAAGGCCATACACACAAGGCGTAAACACCACCTGCATTGTTGCCCGTCTCACCGTTAGCAGTAATAGCGCCTACCTTCCAGCCAGCTTTACCGGCGGAGGTGGCATTAGTATCTTGGTCGCCAAGTACACGCATAAAAGACAATGGAGAACCATTTCGTAACCAAGCTTGAGCAGCATAAGCAGCGTAAGTAGGACCACTTTCGTTGCCATCTCGCCATATATCATTTGACACACCGCCTGCTACGGGGTTTCCAAAAGTTTCTACAAAATCAGAAAAAGAAGAAACTTGAACTGGCTTATTTGCTGGTCCTTTTAGAGCACGCCCAATAACGAGCGGTCCAATAGCCCCAGGGGTTTCGGGTAAGGCGGAATTATCTATTTCATCGATAAAAACACCAGGCGAAATAAACTTAAACTTGCGTGAAGAGTTGTCAGACATTTATTTTTCTCTCCTTGTATATAATCATCTTTTTGACGTAATTTAAAGTAACCTGTAATCCTGTAGGATGCACAAATCTCTACTACTAAATAGTAAGCCAGAAACCCAAAGACCTTATTCTTATCACCGCCTATATTTATCTTTGCGATTGGTATGAAATTCTGGTATATCTCCCACAATCGTGCGCTCTCTACCGAGGGTAACTTTAGCTGCTGACTGGCGGCGAATGACTGCTGGTCGCTCGGAGTTTTCTTGTGCGTCGATAATGTGACCAAGCACCTTGATTGTTGTAGTTGTCTTGAAAGTTCTCTCCTCTGTGCCCAAAGAAGAAGCAGTCCCTTCTTCGTTCCAATTTGGGTCCAAAAATGCTTCATAAGAATGACCCTGATAAGTAATGGGGAAAACCGCCGGGGTTGTAAAACGGGTCAGAAAAGGGGCAAGAATTTGATTCATTTGCTGTCTATAATTAGAGATAATATGCAGGTCATAAGAAATTTCTAAAAACACAGGCATTGTTACAAAAAGAGTTTCATAGACTGCCTCTTCATTATCAAAAGGAAAAGTCTCGTATGTGGAGTCTGTGCCCTGTCCAAATCTATTAATAGCAGTGTTATTTGCTCGGTCACGAGATTCTTTTTGTAAAACTTGTCGAGCTATAGGTATAGAACCCTGAGGATATACATCAAAGTACGGGGGTATATTTACACCGTAGCGACCTTTTTTGGCTGGGTCTCTATTGATTGAAGTCTTGGTCAATGATATAAGTGGGTACTCCAGTACGTTATCATCTGCCGTTCGTAGAGAGGGGTCTGATTTAATATCAAATGCTCTTTCTTTTCCTGAGAAAATCACCGGTACTTTGCGGAAGCCCTCGTTTGAGTCACAAAAAATATTAAGCTCATCGTTAACGTAGTTATAAATAGCATAATCTATATCCTCCATCTTCGATGGAGACAGTGGATACGTGGACCTCAAGTCTTGGTTTAATATAGTTCTTTTAGGCATTAAGTACTCCAGGCTCCGTAATTAGTTTTTTTACTAGGATTGAACATACCGTTGCGGACTTGCTTGCAGGTTAGCTCAACCTCAAAAGAAGTATAGTCTGCAAATCCAGCATCCTGACCAAAAAGATATCGAGGACTAGAAATATCCACTATTTCAAAAAAGTAGTTATCATACTGAATAAAATCTCCAAGACGGGCAAATAAATCTTGGTCCTGGGTGAGTCGTCTTTTATGGAGATGGGCTGTGATATTTTTAAGAGTGTTGAACCCATACTCTTCCTGAGTTCTGTCAGAGCCCTGATATTCTATAAGACCATAGACTCGAAGAGGGGAGATGAAGGATTTCCTTAGGGATTCCCCATATAGCGGATGATAGTCTGACTTGGTGACATCAATCGGAAAATAAAGTATTTGTTGCCCAACAACCTTTTCTATTACTTCATCATTAATTTGTTTTACAAAATTACGCTCAGCTTGTCCCACAAACATGGGAGGAGGTGGCTGAACTGGTTGGGACCATCTATTCTCGTTCATATGTTACTCACCCTACATATATTCCAACTGGAATGTGTCGAACAACCTCAGAAATACTGTTTTGAAGCGCAGCATCGCCCTCTGCCAACTTACCGTACACCATTTCATCCAATACAGCCTTCAATTCCTCTCTCAAAGCAGCTTGTTCTTCTTTAGCTTCGCTGACAAGAGCCGACCCATTGAGAGTTACATCATTTCCTGGGATTGGAATGGATGCTAATTTAGAACGGACTTGACCAAGCGTCTCTTTTGCTGAAGCAAGCGCAAAACGTCGGCACCACTGTTTACCAATACTGTTGATATTTTTATAGGGAACATTAGGAAAGGGTAGAGTGTTAACATTACTAACCCCGTCTGCTCCATACTTGCGGTCATCTGCCTCTGTAAATGCTTCTTCAGCCACTCTAAACTCTACCCAGAACTTTTTAGGATTAGCTCCTTGGGGAGTTGGATAGATTCTGAGTTTATTATTATTAATTTCAAAAGAATAGTGGGAAGCTCTGACGTTCATATCTTCCTTGAAAGCATAAGCCTGTAAAACATTTTGCCACGCTGGAACTAGTTCAAAAGTACTATCATCAGCATACATTCCATAAGTAGAAAGATTACCAACAGCGCCAATACTATATCCACCAAAGAAGTTCCACATTGACTGTGGGGTTTTGTAATATACCCTCTGGATTGTAATGGCGCTTTTACCTACCTTATCCTTAAAAGGCACGGCACCTAGAGATGCTGTATAGATAATTTTTTGCAAATCATAGTCTTGCTTATCCTGAACCGTATCAAACGAAGCTGAAAATATTGTTTGTGACGCTCCTACGGGAACGTGTACTCCTGCGCCTCTACCAATGTGGGTGGCATACCCCAACTGGAATCGTGGGAACTTAAGATTAGGTTTAACGCCCGTACCCGGCTCATAAGAAGTAAACTCCCCATCCTGGTTAAAGGAGCCCGTAGAAGTTCCCAACATATCGGAAAGAACATTCTTCGCTTGGTGAGTGTTCACAAGATAGGAATATTCAAGACAAGCCTCTTCATACGCATTATACACATTAGACGGAGTAATTTCTAAGTCTAGAACGTTGCCCCCTAATTTCTGGTAGGTGTAGGCTACTTGGTCCACAGCACCACTAACAAAAGCTTTGGTGCTGTATATTCCATAAGATAAAGAGGTTATAACCTGGCTATGAGTCCCTGTGGCGGGAAGTACTATTGCACTCACAGTGCTAAGTGGTTGTAAGTTTGTGGGCATTGCCTATCCTCATTTGTTTTACTTAACTAGTTTTTTACTTGCCTAATGTTAACTTTTACTCACATAAAAGAAAACCCCGCCACTAGGACGGGGTTCCCTTCAGTTGTATTCAACTATTTCTTGTTACTTCGCACCAGCGTCAGCAACAAGGTCAGCGCAGACAACCAGTCCGTACATGTCAGGACGAACCATCTTCTTGGCGTAACGAG
>MDTG01375324.1_pt1 | contig 15055 bp, 21 predicted proteins | sample 811421 | NCBI WGS metagenome assembly MDTG01 (sample SAMN05326645, study PRJNA326480) | marine metagenome | isolation source: seawater | place: Pacific Ocean: South East | collected 2011
GTTTTATAAAATGCTGTATTTACTAATGTGTTGTTGTTGTATTGGGTTCCATATGAATTGCCTTGCAATTCAACATTTTTACCTTTTCCTTTAGCTAATATAAGAAAGAAAATAGCAAGTAATGAACCAATAATTAAGCTTGCGTAACTTAACATCATTACTGTAACATGCATCATAAGCCAATTGGATTTTAATGCTGGAACAAGGGGTGATGGAGCTTGCATACTTTCAGGTAATGAGAGGCTAGCAAAACCTGTTACAAAAAGTGCAATAGGAGTACTAATGGAACCTACTAAGCTTAACTGAGAACGGTTCTCAATTACTAGCGTTATAAAGGTAATACCCCATGCTAGGAAAAGTAATGATTCATATAAATTACTTAATGGGAAATAGCCAAAATTGATCCACCTTAAAGCTAATAATGAAAAAAGCGAAAAATTTGCAAAAATATTCCCATACGAACTTATACTGGAAAAAATTTTAATATTTGGATAAATTAAGCTAGCCCAATAAATAATTGTTAAAGATAACAAATTTAAAAAAATTATGTTATCTAACAGAGATTGAATATCCATTGTATTAATTAGTATCGTATATATTAATGTGTACTTAAAAAAAGTACTTTACGCTACTTCTTCTTGCTCAATTAGAACAAAAAATAGTGCGAAACAAAGTCCTGGAAAGAATAGTGTTACAACAGGTGTTAAGATAGGTGGTAGAAAGGATGCTGTCATATTGTATTATTACAGTTACATATAAAAATTATAATAAACTCCTTTACGAATGGAAATGCTTTTTTCCATACTCGATCTTAAGTCTATTTTTAAATAAATTATATTTCTAATTATACTTGAATAAAACGTAATATTTTTGTTTCAATAAGAAAATAGCTGGTGGAACTAGTTACACATTTCCAAAAGACTATGTTAATTGTAAATAATGTGCGACATTTTAGTTTCTTTAAAACTCTCCGTGTTTTTATTTTAAAAAATAAGAAACTGGTAACTAAAAACAAGTGTTTTTAGTTACCAGTTTCTTACTCTACTACTATTCGTATTTAACAATTAAATATAAATTTAGTAGTAAATTTTTCCACCACCCCATTTCTCGTTTACAACTTTAGGTTGTAGAAGAATGTGACCGGCAATAGCGAATAGATCTTCATCTGTTAAAGAACGCATCTTCGGGAAAATATCTGCACTTTTGATACTTGGGTGAAGTTCAGAAATTGAATCTAACCCATCATAAGTCATAGGATCCTTAAAATATCCTACTAGAGCTGTAATATTATCACGTGCAGGAGTAGCTAAACTCAGTGATTCAGTATCTAAGCCAACGTTTGGGTTTGTTTTTGTTAAACCTCCAACATGACAAATACCACAAGCATTGTTAAATAAACGCTTACCTCGCTTAACTTGTTCTGGAGTCATAACTACACTGTTCCCTTTAGCGTCAAGAGGAACAGTTCTTGTATCTTCATCTAGTTCTAACGCATTAGCGGTAGAAACATTAGTGCTAAAGAAAAGAGTAGCTAAAATGCTTCCTATTAAGAACTTATTTTTTAGCATATTAGTCTAATTTTTTAATCAAACAATAAATATAGTTTTACGATAAACTGTTAAACCTAATTATAGAGTTTATAACAAAATATTCTTCAAGCCTTTTAAAACAATTATTATTTTAAAATATCCTTGTTTTAAGTTACTTATAAAAAACAATAAGTTAGTTAATCGAATGTATTACGCCCTGTAAACTTAACATTTACAGGTTGTGGGTTTTTACCAATAGAATGGTCGATGTTTCCAACACCTATACGCCCTTCATTAAGCTTTTCTGGGAAAACACCATCTTTCGGGTGTAGGTATTGTACTTCGCTATTTGGGAATATGCGATAGATTTTATAATCTGAAATTTTAAACAATGTTCTGAGTTGTGTACCTAATGCTAAACATTGCTCTTTTTTAGCAAGGTATAAAAGGTTTTCACCTTTTTGCATTATTGCAGCACCACTTGTTGGCATTTCAAAAATCTGCTCTTTTTTACTTGTCCAAGTTATAGCGTATTTTTCTTCTGTTTCGGCTGCTCGTAACCAACCGCCTGTGCTTCCTCCAAATGTTGGGGAAGGTATTTGTAAATTTAATGTGTCTGCCATTTATGTTTAGATAATTTAAGTTGTACTTTCGACAAAAAATTATTTTTACTAAATTTCTCAGTGTATAGTTCTATAGTTTTATTATATTTCGATTTAAACAAAAATATGGGACAAGAAACCAATCTCTTTAAATAATAAAGCTTTTTTTTAACTAATATAATTAAAAAAGGAAATTATTGTTTAAACTTTTTCCCGTGTTTTTTTTAATTTCTTTATTGGGCCGAGTTGGATTTGAACCAACGTAAGCTATGCTAACGGATTTACAATCCGTCCCCATTAACCACTCGGGCATCGACCCTAATATTATTGATACGTAAAAATTATAGCACAGTAGAAGTTAATCGACAAGTAAATTATATGAATTAATGAGGTGGTTCTCTAAAAGCAACATAAAATTATAATTTTAACTTTATGTTGCTTTTAGCTAATTTTATGAATAACTAAGAACGAATTCTAAATTACTTCTCAGCTGAAAAATCAGTTTCGATTGCATCATCATTAGCCGCATTTGGTGGTCCATCTTCGCCATTTGGAGTTTGGCTGTACACTTGTTGACCAATTTCCATCATGGTATTTTTAATACTTTCGTTTAACTCTTTCATCTCTGAATAGTTTTCGCTCTGGATAGCGCCTTCTAATTTAGTAATTAGACCATCTAATTTATCCTTTTCTGTTCCCGGAATCTTATCACCTAATTCTTCCATTTGCTTGCGCGTCTGGTAAACAAGTGCATCAGATTGATTCTTTACGTCAATTTGCTCTGATTTTTCTTTATCTGTTGCTGCATTTGCTTCTGCATCTTGAACCATTCGTTCAACTTCATCTTTATCAAGCGTTGAAGCACCTGTTATAGTAATAGATTGTTGTTTATTTGTTGCTTTATCCTTTGCTGTTACAGATAGAATACCGTTAGCATCAATATCAAATGTTACTTCAATTTGTGGTACACCACGTGCAGCAGGCGCAATTCCATCTAATCTAAATGTACCTAAACTTTTATTATCTTTAGCCAGTTCACGCTCACCTTGTAAAACATGAATTTCTACATTTGGTTGGTTATCAACCGCTGTTGAGAATGTTTCAGATTTTTTCGTTGGAATAATAGTATTACGTGGTGTAATTTTTGTTGTAATACCACCTAATGTTTCAACCCCTAGCGATAACGGCGTTACGTCTAATAGAAGAATATCTTTAACTTCTCCACCTAGTACACCTGCTTGAACAGCAGCCCCAACAGCTACAACTTCATCTGGGTTTACTGTTTGGTTTGGTTTCTTTCCTAATAATTTTTCTACTAGTGCTTGAACAGCTGGGATACGTGTTGACCCACCAACTAAAACATTCTGATCAATAGCAGCAGAAGTTAACTCAGCATCTTTTAATGATGCTTGGATAGGTGTTTCACAACGATCGATTAAAGTAGAACAAAGCTCTTCAAATTTTGCTCTTGTTAAATCTTTCTCAAGATGCTTTGGCCCTTCAGGTGTTACAGAAATAAAAGGTAAGTTGATTGCACTTTGTGTTAATGTAGATAACTCAATTTTTGCTTTTTCTGCCGCTTCTGTTAAACGTTGTAGAGCTTGGCTATCTTGCGTTAAATCAATTCCTTCCTGATCTTTGAAATCTTTAATTAACCATTGAACAATTTTTTCATCAAAGTCATCACCACCAAGGTGTGTATCACCTGATGTTGCTAATACTTCAAAAACACCATCCCCAACTTCTAAAACAGAAACATCAAATGTTCCTCCACCTAAATCAAAAACTAGAATAGTTTCATTATCTTTTTTATCTAAACCATATGATAATGAAGCTGCTGTTGGTTCGTTAATAATACGAAGTACCTCTAACCCAGCGATTTTACCAGCATCTTTTGTTGCTTGTCGTTGCGAATCATTAAAATAAGCTGGAACTGTAATTACCGCTTGTTTTACAGTTTCACCTAAATATTTTGAGGCATCTTCAGCTAGCTTCCGTAATACTTGAGCAGAAATTTCCTCTGCAGCAAATTGTTTATTTAAGGCTGGACAATCTAACTTAATAATATCTTCCGTTTGAATTACCTTATAAGAAACTTGGCGTAATTCTTCTTTAACTTCTTCTGTTTTACGCCCAATAAAACGTTTTACAGAATAGAAAGTATTTTCTGGGTTAATAACTGCTTGACGTTTTGCAATTTGCCCCACAAGAAGGTCGCCTTTTTTTGTATAAGCAACAACAGATGGTGTTGTTCTTTGACCTTCAGAATTCGTTATTACTTCTGGCTTTCCACCTTCCATTACAGCAACAACTGAATTTGTAGTCCCTAAATCGATTCCAATAACTTTTGCCATATATAGTTTACTATATTTGATTTTTAATCTACTACTCTAAATATTAAAGCTTTTGTAATTAATATAACAAGGGGTGTTTACCGCACATTTAGTAGCCACGTTTTTAACCTTAGTTTGGTAATACTAAATCTAGACAAAACCGTTATTCGCAGTTTATAATAGTAGCACTCTTGTTCTCTAAAATAACTAAATTGTTTTAACCAAGACTATTAAAAAAAAACAAATGTTTTTTTGTATTGTTTTATACATTAGATTAGATATCTAGAAGTATTTCATATATGTCTGTTGGCCTGTTCGCAAAAAAGCTTGGAATGACACAAATATTTGATGATTCTGGAGTTATTTTTCCAGTGACATTACTTAAGACAGAAGAATGTCAAATCAGTCAAATTAAAACGACAAATACAGATGGTTATAATGCGATTCAAGTTGCTTATGGCCCAGAAAAGATTAGTAAAATTACTAAACCACAATTAGGTCACTTAAAAAAGAGTGGTGAGAAAGGTTTCAAGTCATTTGGAGAATTTCGAGTAAATGATCCCAAAAGCTTTAAACTTGGACAAAATATTACATTGGATTCTTTTGAAGTTGGACAAAAAGTTCGTGTGACAGGTAAAAGTATTGGTAAAGGTTTTGCTGGAAACCAAAAACGTCATAACTTTAGTCGAGGTCCAATGACACATGGTTCGAAGAACCACCGCTTACCAGGTTCAATTGGTGCTGGTAGTACGCCAGGCCGTGTTTATCCAGGAAAGAAAATGGCGGGACAACTTGGTGGACAAACAGTAACTATTAAAAACAGTGAAGTTCTTTTTATTAATCCAGAAGAACAAATTTTAGTTTTAAAAGGTTCGTTACCAGGGAAGCACAATACACTGTTAAAAATCCAACCAAAGGATTAATTCTAAATCCTATTATCAGATTCAAAGCAAAAAATTGCTTTTGATATTATTAATAAATTTGATATGAGTTTCGATCAAAAAGCATCAATTGATTTAGTAAAATATCCACTTCTTACAGAAAAGACAATCAAATTGATTGAACAAAACCAATATAGTTTTGCGGTAGATGCTTATGCAAATAAAACTGCCGTGAAAATTGCTATAGAAAAATTATTTGACGTTAAAGTAATTGCAGTAAATACATCATTACAAGCAGTAAAAAAGCGTCGAGTAGGTAAATTTATTGGGAAAAAATCTCAATACAAACGAGCAATTGTAACACTTGCACCAGAAAACTCTATTACTCTTTTTGAAGACGTATAAAAGTAAGAGCTTTTTTGTTCGCATGTTTAAATTGTATTAAAAATAATTAGAATTATAATGTAATGGCAATTCGTTTATATCGGGCATATAGCCCAGGAACGCGTTCTCGTTCTAGTTTATTCCTTGATGATTTATCAAAAAATAAGCCAGAGAAGTCTTTAACATTTGGTAAAAAGCGTTGTAGCGGCCGTAATAATCGAGGTGTTATCACATTAAAAGGCCGTGGTGGTGCGCACAAGAGAAAATATCGTGTTATCGATTTTCGTCGAAAAGAAACAACTTGTTTAGCAAAAGTTGTTAGTATTGAGTATGATCCTAATCGAAATGCACGTATTGCTAGACTGCATTATTCTGATGGTTCAAAAAAATATATTATTTCTCCTCGAGCGTTAAAAGTTGGGGCAACAATTTATTCTGGTAGTGATAGTCCTATCGAAATTGGTAATGCAATGCCGTTAGAATTTGTACCACTTGGTAGTATTGTTCATAACATTGAATTAACACTTGGAAAAGGTGGCCAAATTGCTAGAGCAGCTGGAGCATATGCTCAGTTAATTGCTAAAGAAGGTGACTTTGTTACTTTAAAGCTTCCATCAAATGAAGTTCGTTTAGTTAATAAAAAGTGTTATGCAACATTAGGTCAAGTTGGTAATGTTGAATTTGTTAATGTAACACTTGGAAAAGCTGGTCGAAAAAGATGGTTAGGAAAACGACCAAAAGTACGTGGAGTTGTAAAAAACCCGATTGACCACCCGCATGGTGGAGGAGAGGGTCGTTCACCTATTGGTCGTGCAAAGCCTGTTACACCATGGGGTAAGCCTGCTTTAGGAATTAAGACTCGAAAACCAACAAAAGCAAGCAGTCGTTATATTTTACGTGGACGACGTTAGAACAAACAATAAAAATAAATCTATACGCAAAACATGTCACGTTCCTTAAAAAAAGGTCCTTATGTTGCTTCATATCTTCTTGATCAAGTTGAAGCTATGAACAGTCAAGGTAAAAAAGATATTATTAAAACTTGGTCCCGTTCTACGACTATTTTACCAAACATGATTGGTCACACTTTTGCTGTTTACAATGGTCGTCAACATTTACCAGTATTTGTATCAGACCAAATGGTTGGCCATAAATTAGGAGAATTTTCACCAACACGAACATTTAGGTCACATATTAAAAAAGATAAAAAAGGAAAACGTTAGTTTTTATATTTATATTTTATGAAGACAATTTCTGTACAACAAAATGAAGCGCGAGCAGTTTCTAAATATATTAGAATGTCGCCAAGTAAAATTCGTCGAGTATTAAGACAAATCCAAGGAAAATCTTATAAGGATGCTCTTCTTATCTTAGAATTTTTACCTTATGCTTCATGCGAACCTATTATTAAAGTTTTACGTTCAGCAGCAGCAAATGCAAAGCATAATAAAGGTTTCGATGAAGCAAATTTAACGATTAAGTCTGCTTTTGCTGATCAAGGTCCAACAATGAAACGTTTTAGACCTCGAGCACAAGGACGTGCTTATCGTATTTTAAAAGCTACTTCGCATATCACAATTATTGTAGCTGCTTAGTAGTAATATGGTTATTTTATAATTTTACGAAAGAAATCTTACTTGTGGGACAAAAAACACATCCAACCGGTTTTCGAATCGGAGTCAATAAGACACAAAGCTCAACTTGGTTTGCTAACTATAGCGCCTTTAGCGATGTTCTAAAAGAGGATTACCAAATTCGTCAATTCTTTGAGAAAGAATTTGCAGTAATTTACAACAAAGCTGGAATCGCTAAATTAGAAATCCAACGAAAAGTAAATCAATTAGAATTACTAATTTACGCAGCTCGTCCAAAAGCAATTGCTTCTGGATCTGATGATGAAGGGACAATTTTAAAATTACAAACATCTCTAAAAAAGATTTTAAAAGAGCCAAAGCAAATTCGTATTAAAGTACTACAAATCAACAAGAGTGAAAATGAAAGTTCACTGGTTGCAAGGTCTTTAGCAGATCAACTTGAAAAACGAGTTGCTTTTAGAAAAGCAATTCGCCAAACAACTCAAATGCTTCAAAAGAGTGGGGTAAAAGGTTTTAAAATCCAAGTTTCTGGACGTTTAAATGGTGCAGAAATTGCACGTGCTGAATGGGTTCGTGAAGGTAGGGTACCCCTTCAAACATTAAGAGCCGACATTAGTTATGCTACTCAAAGAGCCAACACTATCTATGGTGTCTTAGGCATCAAAGTTTGGATTTTCAATAAAGAGATTATCTAAGCTAATTAATTAAAGTTTAAAGAATATCGAAGAAATAATTTATGTTACTTCCTAAAAGAACAAAATTTCGTAAAGTGCATAGGGGGAGACTAAAAGGTGTTTCAACAGCAAATACAGTTGTTTTTGGAGAACATGGAATACAAGCTTTAGAACCTGTCTGGTTAACATCACGACAAATTGAGGCAACTCGAAGAAGTATTACAAGATATGTTCGTAAAACGGGTAAAATTTGGATTCGAGTTTTTCCTGACAAACCAATTACTGAACGAGCAGCTGAATCACGAATGGGTTCCGGTAAAGGTGCAGTTGATTATTGGGTAGCAGTAATTAAACCAGGTGCAATTCTTTTTGAGATTAATGGTTTAGGTAAAGAACAAGCTTATAAAGTTTTAAAGCTTGCTTCATATAAATTACCAATAAAAACAAAAATCGTTAGTCGTTAACTCAATTTTAATTCTTATTATAAATTTAAGACAATAGCGTAGTATGGCTACAAAGGAAAAGATAGGGATTGTTGTCAGTGATAAGATGGTAAATACATGTATCGTTGCTGTTAGTGATCGTGTTAAACATAAGCGTTATGGTAAAGTAATTACCCGAACAAAACGATATCCTGTACATGATGAAAATTTCCAAGCAACAATTGGGGATAAGGTCCTGATTTCTGAGACCCGTCCTATTAGTAAAACCGTAAATTGGATTTTAACCGATATATTAAAGAAATCCTCAACATAAAAAAAGAAAATGATACAACCGCAAACTTGTCTAAGAGTCGCAGATAATAGTGGTGCAAAAAAATTAATGTGCATTCGAATTCTTGGAAGTAATCGCCGTTATGGTTATGTCGGGGACGTAATTATTGGTGTCGTTAAAGATGCCACTCCTAATTTAACCGTTAAAAGATCTGATGTCGTGAGAGCAGTTATTGTTCGAACAAAATATTCAATTCGTAGAAAAGATGGTTCTCGTTTACGTTTTGATGATAATGCTTCTGTAATTATTAACAAAGAAAATAATCCACGTGGTACTCGTGTTTTTGGCCCAATTGCCCGCGAATTAAAGGACAAAGGCTTCACTAAAATTATTTCTTTAGCACCAGAAGTGCTTTAGTTAAAACTTAAAATTTATTTAACGATGCATAAAGATTTAAAAACCTTATATAGGGAAAAAATTGTCCCTTCAATGATCAAAGATTTTGGTTATAAAAACATTGAAGAAGTTCCTAAGGTTGTAAAAATTTCCGTAAACCGAGGGCTAGGCGAAGCGTCAAAAAATTCAAAAGAATTAGAGAATAGTTTGCAAGAAATTGCAACTATTACTGGTCAAAAACCGTCAATCAACAGTGCACGAAAGTCCGTTGCTGGATTCAAAATTCGTGATGGAATGCCGGTTGGTGGGTCAGTAACGTTACGAAAAGCCCAAATGTACACATTTTTAACCAAGTTAATTAATATTGTTCTTCCACGTATTAGAGATTTCCGTGGAATAAATCCTGATGGATTCGATGGTCGTGGTAACTACAACCTTGGCTTAACAGAACAATTAATGTTTCCAGAAATTTCATATGATGAAGTAAACCAACTTCACGGTTTTGATATTTCAATTGTCACAACGGCAAAAACTGATGAGGAAGCTTTTACTCTTCTTAAAGGTTTTGGTATGCCTTTTAAGACAGCATAAATTTTTGAAACTTTGTAACAGATGACCACAGATACTATAGCAGATATGTTAACGCGAATTCGTAATGCGAATTTAGCAAAGCATCAAATTGTTCAAATACCTTCAACAAAAGTTACACGTAACATTGCAAATGTTCTTCTAGCCGAAGGTTTTATTGAATCATTTGAAGAATTAAAGAACGGACTAAGTAGCTCTTTATTACTTTCTCTTAAATATACGGGAAAAGAAAGAACACCTCTAATCACAAAAATTACACGTGCTAGTAAACCTGGTTTACGTGTATATAGTAGTGCAAAAAAGATGCCTAGAATTCTTGGAGGATTTGGAACTGCGATTATTTCCACTTCGAAAGGTTTAATGACAGATAAAAGAGCCCGAGAAGAAGGAATTGGTGGTGAGCTATTATGTTATATTTGGTAACTAAATTTTATAAAAAAAGATGTCTCGAATCGGTAAAAAATTTATAGCAGTACCTAAACAAGTTAAGGTCAAACTAAATAAGCAAAAAATATCTGTTGATGGTCCAAACGGGAGTTTATCCCGCATATTACCATCACTGATTTGTTGCACATTTAATGAGGAAGAAGGAAAACTCTTTCTTGAGAAAGCGCAAGATACAAAACTTTCACAAGCTCTTTATGGGTTGTCACGAACACTAGTTTCAAACATGATAATCGGTGTTTCTGAAGGTTTTAACAAACGTCTACAAATAACAGGCGTGGGTTATCGTGCTCAATTAGACGGTAAGGATTTAGTATTAAACATGGGATATAGTCACCCGGTAAAAATGCTTACTCCTACATCATTATCTGTTAAAGTAGAATCACCAACAAGTGTCGTTATCTCTGGTATGGAAAAAGATGCTGTTGGTGAATTTGCAGCAAAGATACGTTCCGTACGTCCACCCGAGCCATATAAAGGCAAAGGCATTGCTTATGAAGGAGAAATCATTCGCCGTAAAGCTGGTAAAACTGGTAAATAAAGGTGGTAAAAATGAATTCACTTAAAAAATTTTTAATTAATTAATAATAAGTATGGCAAGCCCTAGAAAATCGTATAAGGCCAAATCGGAATGGTCAGAACGCGTAGTTGCTATTCAACGTGTAACTAAAGTAGTAAAAGGCGGAAAGAAAATGAGTTTCCGCGCAGTAATTGTCGTTGGTAATGAACAAGGTAAAGTTGGTGTTGGTGTTGGAAAAGCTGGAGATGTAATTACAGCTGTTCGAAAAGGTGTAACAGATGGTAAAAAGAACATTATTTCGGTTCCTTTAACAAGTTCAAATTCCATTCCTCACCCAACAAATGGTCGATTTGGTGCAGCCAAATTAGTTTTACGTCCATCGGCTCCAGGATCGGGAGTTATTGCTGGTAGTTCAATTAGAACAGTGTTAGAATTAGCTGGAATTAAAAATATTCTCTCAAAACAGCTTGGTTCTAATAACTTATTAAATAATGCCCGTGCAACAGTTAATGGGTTAAGTACTTTACGTTCTTATAACAACTAAAAAACGTTTGTTAATAAGTACTAAAAGGAAGTGGGTTATTTAAATTTAATGTAATGGAGAAAAGTCGAATTAAATGCAAACATCCGAAACAACTAATCTCCTACAAACTAAAATAACAAAAATTTTAACTCTTCTTCTTTTAATTCGATTAGGTTTATATATTCCGGTACCAAATGTAGATTTAGATATTTTCTCGCAGGGTCAAGCAATTAATCCTTTGTTTGGGTTTGCTAGGACGTTAACAGGTAGTTCATTCTTAGGTATTGGTTCTTTAGGTATTTTACCTTATATAAACTCTTCAATTATTATCCAGTTATTGACATCTGTAGTACCTAGTTTAGAAAGGTTACAAAAAGAAGAAGGTGAACTCGGCAGACAAAAAATTAGCAAATATACGAGATATTTAACTTTCGGTTGGGCGGTAATCTTAAGTCTTGCTATAGCGTTTTTCTTAGTAAAACCAGTTGTATTTAATTGGGACTACAGTTTGGCATTAAAAATAGTTGTTTCATTAACTACTGGTTCATTATTATCCATGTGGTTTGCCGAATTAATTACAGAAGAAAATTTGGGAAATGGTTCATCAATGATTATCTTTATTAACATTGTGGGTAGTATTCCAAATAGTTTTGATGAGTTTAGTAAAAAATTATCAGGTAGTTCATATTTAGATACGCTTTTTTTAGTTGGTCAGGGGACATTAATTTATCTCTTTATTGTTTTTATAATTGTTCTATTCCAGGATGCCTATAAAAAGATTAATATTGTTTCTGCAAAACAATTAAATATAAGTTATTCCGAACAAACTTTGCAATCTGGTGAATTAAAGAATAGTTATATTCCAATCAAGTTAAATCAGGGTGGGATTATGCCATTAGTTTTTAGTTCAACTATTGCAACATTTCTTTATTATCCATTGCAACTTCTTGCAAGTTCATCCTTTGGTTCTTCTATTGGTTTTATGTCAACGCTTTTAGCAGGCTATTCTTTCGTATTAAATATTGTTTTAGTAATCTTCTTTAGTGGTTTTTACGCTTTATTAGTACTAAAACCTGCGGATATCTCGCAAAATTTAGCGAAAATGGCTTACAGTATTCCTGGTATTAGACAAGGGAACCAAACAACCCAATATTTGAAGCAAACTGTCAGTCGTTTAGCGTTTATGGGAGGCTTATTTTTAGCATTCCTAGCGTTTTTCCCGATTCTATTAGGTAATATTTTTCAATTTAATATCTTTAAAAATGTAACATCATTATTAATATTAGTTGGTGTTATTACTGATACAACAGCTCAAATTCGTGGATATTTAATTTCTCGTAATTACGAGGGCTTTAAAAAAACGTAGACTTTTCAACTTATCTAAGTTACCTTTATTTAAAGCATGTAAAGTTAAATGTTGTTTAGTTTTTAGGTTTATGTAGAGTTTTTTTACATAGATTTATTTAGAATATTTAGCAATAAATTTATCGTCAAGTATATGAAAGTAGTAAGTTCAATCGGAAATCTAAAAAATAGGTCAAAGGATTGTCAGGTTGTAAAAAGACGTGGTCGAATTTACCTTATTTGTAAGAGTGATCCACGTTTAAAAGTTAGACAAGGCCGAGCAAAAATGAAACGTAAATAATTAAAAAAATCAAATGGCACGTATCTCAGGAGTGGATCTTCCACGAAATAAGCGAATTGATATTGGACTAACATACGTTTTTGGAATTGGTCGAACAAGTGCAAAACGTATTATCCAAGATGCTAACGTAGACTTAAGTACACGTTGTGCAGACTTAACTGATGAAGAGATCACAAGTATTAGAGCAATTGTTGATACCCAGTATCAAACAGAAGGTGATTTACGCCGTGTTTGTTCACAAAATATTAAACGTTTAACAGAAATTGGTTCTGCAGCAGGCCGTCGCCACCGTGTTGGTTTACCAGTACGTGGTCAACGTACTCGTACAAATGCACGTACCCGTAAAGGAAAGGTAAAGGTAGTTGTTGCGAAAAAATCGCGTTAAATATAACAAAGTATATTTTTATCAAATATAGTCATATTTTTATTATATAGATGGTTAAACAAGGAAAGCGATTTTCGAATAAGAAAACGAAAAAGATAGTATCGTTAGGTGTTGTTCATATTAAATCAACGTTTAATAATACGATCGTAAATATTACAGATAAAACTGGAAATACATTAGTTTGGGCATCTGCTGGTGGTAGTGGATTTAAAGGTGCAAAAAAAGGAACTCCTTTTGCTGCACAATCTGCTGCAGAAAAAGCCGCTTCACAAGCATATGATCAAGGAATGAGACAAGCTGAAGTTGTTGTTAGTGGTCCAGGAAGTGGAAGAGAAACAGCTATTCGAGCATTACAAGGTTGTGGTCTTGAGGTTCTAGTAATTAAAGATATTACCCCTGTTCCACATAATGGTTGTCGTCCTCCAAAAAAACGTCGTGTATAAGATTTTGTTGCCAATGTATTGAACTATTAAAAATTCACCGAATTTAAAGAGGTAATGTAATGTTGCAAATTCAATGCTTACAATCAAAAACACAAGAAGTTAATAGCCTTTTTTCAAGGTTTGTAATTGGCCCTTTAAAAAAAGGACAAGGTCTTACTGTTGGTAACGCCTTGCGACGCGTATTATTATCGGATATAGAAGGTTTAGCTATCGCTGGTGTTCGTATTGCCGATGTAAACCATGAATTTTCTACAATTCCTGATGTTAAAGAGGATGTTATTGATATACTTTTAAACTTAAAACAGATTGTGTTAAAAGGTAGTTTAAAAGAGACGACATTAGTTCGTTTAGCTTATCATGGTCCTGGTATTATTACAGCAAAAGATCTTGAATTGCCGGAAGAAATTGAGTTAGTAGAACCAAATCAATATATTGCTACTGTAAGTAGTAATAAGATTATTGAAATGGAATTTGTAATTAAAAGTGGGGAAGGTTACTCCATTAGTAAAGCGTCAAATCTATTGCCAGAAGGTTTCTTATCAGTCGATGCTGTTTATATGCCTGTTAAAAAAGTTAACTTTTTTATCGAAACATCCAGTAATAATATTTCTGATAATTTTGAAAGTTTAATTTTTGAGGTTTACACAAATGGAAGTATTACTCCCACAAACGCCATAAGTGAAGCTTCAGATACTCTACAAAAGATTTTTAATTCTTTGAAATTTACAGATCTTCCGTTCTCGCCTGCGGTAATGTTAGAAGAAGATATTCAAGAAGAAAAGAATGATGAGTTAAACAACGTAATGATCGAAGAACTTGAATTATCTGTGCGTGCTTTTAATTGTTTAAAACGAGCCAATATTCACACGTTACCTGATTTATTGAAATATTCACAAAATGATTTGTTAGAATTTAAAAACTTTGGACAAAAATCAGCTGATGAAGTTTGCTTAAATCTAGAACTAAAATTTGGTAAAACATTAAGCTAATAAGATAAGATAAACGACTGTAAATAGGTAAGATTCATAGCAAATATCATCTTTTCGATATTTGGCTGCTAATAATCTTTGAACTGATTAATAAACTTCATAGTAAAAATAGAACGAATTTATGTCTCTTATGACTTCAGAAACACAAGCAGCCTATTTTGGCATCGGGCGTCGTAAAACGTCAGTGGCAAAAGTTATTCTTGTTTCAGGTACGGGGTCTATGGTAGTAAACCATAAACCAGGCGAGCTTTATTTACAATTTAATTCGCAGTATATTAATGCTGCCAAAGCACCTTTAATAAAGTTAGGTTTAGAAAATAACTATGATATTTATGTAAATACTCATGGTGGAGGTATTAAAGGACAAGCAGATGCTATTAAATTAGGCGTAGCACGTGCTCTTTGTTATA
>MDTG01430728.1_pt1 | contig 15055 bp, 22 predicted proteins | sample 811421 | NCBI WGS metagenome assembly MDTG01 (sample SAMN05326645, study PRJNA326480) | marine metagenome | isolation source: seawater | place: Pacific Ocean: South East | collected 2011
CTGCCGCCTCCACCAAAGCCCCATACAACAAGGGATCCGGGTGGTCGGTAGACAGCAAAGTGGTGCCCGAGTCGCCCTCTTGGGTTAAAGTGCCGGGCTTGTGTAAGTAGTGGAGTTCGACCGTGTAGTTTGAGTTGGGCACAGGTGAAAGCTCAAAGGCCGTGTCGTCGAACAAAGAATAATATTTTGGCCTACCCTCGGTGGTGGCGTTAGGAGAGTATTGCTTGATAAAGCTGGGGTGCTTGAATTCCAAATAGTGATACACGTTGCTATCAATCACGGCCAGCGAAAATGGAGCATAAAAGTCTGAGGGCGTCGCCAAAAATCTCTTACTGGCTGTCATAGTTCCGGTCACGTTTTGACGCTGTTCCGGTAACTCCACGTTTTTGAAAATACGATCCTCGCTCTCGCGAATGAATCTATCTAAATTAGCGTTAAAGGTGGTCTCGTTGACCTGCAAATAATCTTGGATTGTGGTTTTCAGGCTGGCAAGCGTAAAACTCATGTGATTGTCACCTCCACAGTTCCAACTGCGCTAGTAATTTGGAAAGTGCTTAATTCCGCACCGAGTATACCATTACCTACATTTGTATACACCATGAAGAAGTTTCCGTCTCGTCCATCGCTAGAGGGGTCGACCCGTGCGTCTCTCACAGCCTCTGGATCATAGGTGGAGGGCTTTCTTTCCAGTTGTGGATGCTTTGGTGACCATTGATCCGGACCCACCAAAAGGCCGTTCCACGTCTTTTTCATGTCTCTCAGCTTGTACCGAAATCCAGTGATATCACAGATTCCATACGCATTTTTGCCGCCACTGAAGGACATTAAGCAATCCTGTAAATGGTCAAGTCGGGAGCAACCCTGAATGACGCACGAGACTGATCCTGTGACAGGGCCCGCTCGAACTCCTCCTCATAAAGCTGTTTGAGCAAGGGCACCCTGTCTGGCACGCGCTTCATCGCTATGTAATATGCAAGACCGGCCGCAAGACAGGGGAAAAAACGAAACGGTATTTCTATCGTATCAGTGCCTACATCAGCATCATCCATGCGGCTCAACACGTTCAGGTGCAAGGTGTAAGTAGAGTTTTTGTCAGGCGCAGGATAGACCGTAATCGTAGGACTTATCTGCTTGTCGATAAAATATTGATTTGGCTTGCCGGTGCTGGTCTTAGTTGCAATGTGAGCATACTCTGCCCGAGAAAGTTTTGTCAGCGGCAAGTCTGTGACCGTACCGGAGACTGTCTCGCGCACAAATACGTCCAAGACATCGATGACCGACGTGGGATTTGTCGAATCAATCGTGTATACAATAGTATCTTTTACTGCACTTATTGTTTTCTGATTGATAGTCCACTGGTTTAATCCGCGATTGGCCCACTCTGCAAGCATGAGGTTGAGAGATCGCTGTGCCGTCTTGAGGTCATAACCAGTGCGAAGCTCAAGCCCACATCGCTCAAAGGCTTCCTCTACATAATCCGCTACATCTAACTCAAAATCTTTACTGCCGCTCGTCGCCATCTTCAGCACCCGCGTAGAGATTATTAAACACTTGATTCACATCTAGGGTGTAGTCTAAATCAGATTTTGAGTAATGGATATGCTGAGAGGGTCTGAAGTCAGGAGCGCCCTCTCCTGTCTCGAACCAAGCTGGATGTGTTACTCGCACTCGGTTGTTTGGCAACGCCACTATGTTACCTGTCCATGGTCCTGCGTCGAGCAACTCAAGGACGTGGCTTTGCTTATGCTGAGCGGGATCGTCGGCTATCTCGTTCTCCGCATAATCAACAGTGAAATAATACTTGGCGGGATACATCTCGCCGTCAATCATCGCAAGCCAAGGACACGGTGTAGCTCTGTCGAGCACGTAGACAGCGTGGTGATGAGAGCTACAATCCCATGGCTGAGCCGCCCAGACGGGCATTGGCTCAGGCCACTCATCCAGAGGAGTATCACCAACTAACGCAGTAATAGGCATACGAGCCCACATGGCACCGCCATGAACATTTGGCTCGTCGTCATCGTCGTAAGTCTCAGCTCCAGTAAAAATTAATTGGAAACTGAGACATCGAGTTGGCATTGTTGTGACGGCAATAGCCATAGCATGAATAAATTCGCCGTGGTATTGCTGATGGTTGTGCGTGTACTCCCTGCGTACCCAGCACTTAAAGTGCGGGATATTACTTTGCAAATAAGCCATCTATCTCCCGTAAAGACCACTCTTCTTGTTTGACGGTGGCCGCATTCGCATTTTGCCGCCAGTAGCACCGCCCTTCGTTTTCATGGCGCCGCCTTTTGCCATGCCCTTTGTCTTCATGGCACCACCTTTGGCATAACCTTTGGACTTCATCATTCCGCCCTTTTTCATGCCTTTGGTCTTCATCATGCCGCCTTTCTTCATACCCTTTGCTTTCATCTTCATAACAACCTCACGATTTTGGGATACGGGTTTTTTTGCGCTTGCCTTCCATCATCGCGCCACAGCCACGTCCTTGAATCTCGACATAACCGCCTTTGTTCAAATTGCGGGCAATCGCCTCGCCACGCTTTCGCTCATAGCCAGACAGCTTTCCGTCTTTATCCAAGTCAGCCTTCTTTTCGTCAATCTTCATTTGCGATGCCTCGCTGTCTTTTTAGCCACCTTCTTAGGTTGCTTTGAAAACTGTTTGCCTTTTTTGGTGTCCGCGCGCTTTTTCCTTGTAGTGGCCGCATATTCCTTGTCGGACATTGCCTTGATGGCCTTCTCTGGCAAATATCTCTCGCCCGTGGCCTTAGACCCTTGCGTGCTTGGTTTGCCAGACTTGGTTCGCCACTTTTGCTTTGTCCACTTCTTCAAGGACTTTTGTGACTTCTTCAGAGCCATTAGTCCTTGTATCCTCCCCCAGCTTTTTTGTATTCAGACGCCAGCATTTGGGCCTTCCGAGCCGACCATTGGCCGGGCCTTCCGCCCTTGCCGCCAGCTTTTATGCGGTTGAAAATCCTTTTTCGGAGGGTAGGCTTAGTGTAGTTGCCCGCCTCATTAACCCGAGATTTTGCCTTTTTCTTTGGCTTGGCCTTAGATTTAGCTCTCGGCATGAAATTACTCCTTAGCCCATGGCGCCCATCATCGGCGCGTTCATTCTCGTGTTGTCCATCACAATTTTACTAGGCGCACGAACATCAACCTCACGATCTTGCATAGGCATCGTAGACTGCCTATATTCTGCGTCCGTCACAATCCCATCATTATTGAGATCGTGACCTTGTGCGATAGCCGCGCGTTGATTACCCATTGCTTCTTGGGCTGTCATTCCTCGGCCCATGAGTGCTGATAATCGCGCCATCCTATCTCTGAGATTGCCAATATCGATGCTTCCACCAAAAGGCAGAGAGATCGAGGCCCTGTCTGGGTTGTTTGCTAAAAACGCATCAAGTCTTGCCTGTATCGCGGCTGGGTCCATCTGCGGCTGTTGCGGCGCAGGCTGTGCCATCTCTTGTTGCCGCTGGCGAATCATGTCCCTAATCCTGTCAATTTGGCTCTGATCAAGGTTAAGGCCAAGCTTAGAGCCGCCAAAAAAGGGATTTGGCGTGGTCATTCCAGCGGATAAACCCGTATCAAACAAGCTCGACATCGGCGAAGAACCGCCCGTAACCCCTTGTGTAGTGTTTAACAAATTTTTGAATAAGCCAGTGGGTGCAGATCCGCTATCTCCCGACCCCTGTATGCCGTCAAGCGCTCTCAAGTTTGCGCCCAGTTCAGTGATTCCGAGACGGGTTGGGAGCCTGCGGGGCCCTTGAATAGAGGAGATGAGGTTTGCAATTGAAACGGGCTCACGATCAGGTAATCCCATATTTTGATCTTGAGGGATCGTCCCCATGAGCTGAGCAATCACGCCTTGGTTCATATTGGAGCCTCCTTGAGGAATTACTTGTCCGCCTTGTCTCATCATCGGCACATCTTGCAATTCACTGCCTCGCCGAAAATATTGGCTCAAATCACTCAAGGGCAGGTCAGACCGCACTCCAAAACCGCCTCTGGCGGTTCCAGCTCCGCCGCTAAGAGGCATCATTCCGCTCATGCCGCCGAAGGGCGTGCGGTTTGTCATTTGGCCGTCGCCCGTGCCCGCCGCTCCACCAGCGCCTGAAATCATTGAAGCAATTTCTGGTCCGTATCGAACTAACGCTCCAGCGGCAGGATTGATAAGCGAAATTATGCCTGCCGCCGCACCGCGAGGAGTGGTATAGCTCGAAACGATAGGTTTGATGCGGGTAAGAATCTCATCTTTTATGCTCATTTCATTTTCCTACCAAGCCTTACACGACCAGTATCTGGCCGAAAACTTGTCTTTTGCGGTATCGCATTTATGCCGTGCGCGGAAAGACTTACGTCTTGCGGGCTGGCTTTTCTTGATGGTCATTTTGCTATCGCCATAACGCACGAGCTTGACCTCGTTTCCTTTTTTGGCGAGAACTGCGCTTTTTTTGGCTTTACCGGGCGTGCGCTTTGGCTTGTTGTAGCCAGCAAAAGTCTCCCCCCTGTAGCTTAATCGCCCAGAGGGGAGTCGCTTTACGTCTTTGGTCGTAGCCATAAATCAACCGTAACTCTTGATTAGCTCCAGAATAATCATATAGCTGTCACCAGAAGAATGACCGACAGTTGTAAAGTCTAAGTCTCCAGTCTTTCCAGAGCCTGCATTATTAGGGATGCCAGAGAAATTAGAATAGTCGTGATGACCATTCGAGTTTTCTGACAACCCGATTGCCAAAACATTGGATGAGGCATCGAACTCAATCTTTACAGACATACCAGTACACTGCCACCAGATCTTATTGATCGTGACAGCAGAGCACGCCTCTCCACGAGTGTTTGACGTTAAAGCAGAAACGTCGACTTTTTTGACTGCCGACTCACCTGTGCCATCGCTGGCATTGGTGAATTTCAAGACGGCTTTGCGTTCACCATCTTGAATAGTTTGCGAAGTGACTGCATCAGCCATGTGGAACCTCCAATTTAGAGTTCGGTGCTGGCTGTGCGCTCTTTCATGGCCGTAACATAATCTACGGTCAGGACTTTTGCCGCCGCCGCGCCGTTCTGGATGCCAAAGCTAACGGTCAAATCCTCGTCATCAGGGGCGTTTGTAGAAACTACGGTGCCAACTTCGGTATTGTTCTGATAGACGTGAAACTTTTGATCTTTCGGATCATACATGAAACCAACCGTCATAAAGGTGTCATCAGCCATGGCTGTGGGCAGATCCAGCGTGCTTTGAGTGCCGTCCTTTTCCACGATAAACGTAAGAGTGGTCGAGCCATCCGTAAGCAAAAAGAAAATGCCATCAGAAACATCCAACGGGCTGGTGTCGGTGATTTGTAAACCCATCACAACATCAGAGGCGTCAGCGTCAGAAGTCTTGAATCGCGCGTTGAAAGCCAACTGCTTTCCAGCCTCGTACTTAAAGCCTTCTTTGACAAGCTGAAGAAAATCGTTGTCGTTGTCGGCGTCATCATTCGTGATGACCAACAGACCTCCGTCACCATCGCCTAGAGCTTCTGAAGCGTTGCCAGAGCCGCCCTCGGTGGTAGTGATTGTCCAATCACTCGCGAGGTAGGTGTCAAAATCGTTGTGATAGACGTGGTACTTGGCAGGGGCTGGCATCTTTGCGCGGCCCAACGTGCTACCAGCGCCTACGTTTGTAACGCCAGAAGTAAAGTGAGTTGTCATAACAGTTCTCCTTGTGAACCAGCCGTTGCCCTATGCAATGACCATTAGACTACGACAGTGTACTCCGAAACAAAATAAAAAAAAGGGGCCCGCAGGCCCCGAGGAGTGAACAAGGGGTGACTTATGCCCCTTGAGAACCATAGATTCCACGCCAATCGGAGAAGCCGAAGCTGTAACGCTCGCGGGCTTTGTACCGAATGTTGTCCGTGGAGAAGTCAGGCTCCATGCTGGTCTCCATCGCGGTTCGCTGGAACATCTTGAGTCCTTCGCCTGCGTCAGTGACCGAGGTCAGCAGGAAGTAGGCATCAGGGTCATTCAGGTAGTGATTGACCGTGTAGCCTTGCGGAAGGACACCAGTGTTGCGAATCGCATTGATGTCATTGTCAGCAGTTCCAGAACGCAGAGTTGAGTTCAAGATTCTGTCAGCAACGAATACCAACTGCGGCGGTACAACCAACTTGGTCGCTTGAACCGAGATGGTCAAACCACGATCATCGGTGAAAGTGCTGATGTCAATCAGCGCGTCTTCCAGCGAAGTTTCGTTAAGGTCTGCCATCGTGGTCGCGCGATTAGCCAGCGTGCCACCACCCGCAAGTGGGTGTGCAGTAGAGATCAAAGGTTGCCCGTCACCACCAGCGAAGCTGGAGCTGAATGCGTTATTGAGAACATCCGCACCCTTGACCTCCTTGGTGTTTGCCATGGATCGCGCAAGCGCTTTCACATAACGTCGACCAAGTGAGTCGTACAGATTGTCCTCGACTGCTTCAGCGGTGAGACTGAAGGCCAAAGCCAGCGTTTCGTGCGTATAGCGGGCCGTAAAGCCTTCTGAGGCGGTGTCGAAAGAGACACCAGCGCCTTCAGACTTAACCGGCGCACTGCCAAAGCCCGTGATCAAAACCTCTTCTTCAAAGGCGCGCTCAGAATCTTCAATGGCGAAGATTTCCTCGTACTCCCTATCGTAAGAGTCGTAGCTCATACCAAACAGTGCATTGAGGCCGGGCTCAAGCTCTTTGGCGAGTTGTGCTCGTGAAATAGCCATCCGTCAGCCTCCTTATGCTAAGCCAGCGCCTTTAACACCTGCGATATGGTTCTGAATTACAACCATAACATTGGTGTTAGCGCTCGCTACGTCGTCGTTGTCGGGATCTTGGCTGATGTCAATGGCCTTGAGAGGCAACGTCGTGGTAGTAGCACCAGTGGTTACGTCAAGCTCCATGTTTGAACGGCCAGATGAGGTATCACCCGTGGTAGATTGGTCAACGATATCGAAGTTGCCGAAAAGATCGGCCACTGGGAAGGTATCGTCTGCCTGCACCTCAAAAACAACATTGGGGTCATCAATGATGAACGCGATGATGTCATCTGCGGCTACAGCACCGGGGTAATGATTTGCGAAAATCTGCTCTTTCGAGGTTGGGTCCGTATACTGAACGCCGTTGAAGACACCAACGACAGGAACAGTAGAGGAGGCGGCCGCGCGAGATACAGTACCGCCAGTCAATTGCTTAACCAAGTCACCTTGGAAAATCGCACCTGACTGGTTGTTGGCGATCCTATAACGCGATTGGCCTCCACTATACGGAGCGCCACCCATCATGCGGGCAGGTTTTAGTCCAAAAGCGGCATCTTTATTTGCCATGCTTTAGCTCTCCTATTGCTTGCCAAAAGAAACACGGCTTGAGCGACTAGGATCATATTTAACATAACGGGAGTCAGCGGCGGTTTCATTGAACATATTGTTATCCAATGCCTCCTTCGCTGTTTCTGTCTTCTGAGCATAATGTTCATTACGCTCTTGAACAGTCTCCTCTGGAATCTTAGCCAGCAAAAGCCCTTCGTTATACACGACGCCTTCATGCCTTCCGTTGTCCAAGGTGGGCAACTGCCACTCAGGAGGGAGATCCGTGCCACGCACCAATTCCCAACCTTCACGGATCCGACGCGAGACATTAGCTCGGTCTTCGCTTCCCATCATGCTCTCTCTGATCCACCTGTAAACATAGCCGGGTGGTGCAGGGGGAGTTTCTAACTTCCGCACTGGACGCCATGGTTGTCGCCGAGCCTGATTAACGTGCGCTCCGCTTTCACGACTTTTGCGAGTGTTTTTTGCTTCTGTCATTTACCTAGCTCCTCTCTGCTGGATTTTTTGCTTCTCACGAGCCACAGTCTTCAACCATTGGTCTTCAGACATATTGTGCGGCTTGAGTCCGCGAATCCTTTCGAGTTCGCTATTCGAGAAACGAACACCGCTTTGCTTTCCTCGTGATTGTTGCCGACCACTTGGCGTGGCTGAAGCGACTCTTTGCACGGCGGGTCGCGATTCACTTTCTGCGGCATCAGGAGCATCTTCGCCCCTGTTTAAATCAGGATACGCTTTTCCGATTCGGGAATCTAGTGCCTGATAATAGTCTTCGCTATCAGGCTCATAGCCCTCATTCAGCAAGTTGAAGTGAGTAAAATAAGCAAACTGAGTCGCCTCTTTATTTTCCTCGCTTTCAGTGTCTCCATACCACTTATTTTTCTCATGCCAGCTCATGGCCTGCTCCGTGGGCTTGACTTCCTCTTGTGGAGCTTGTTGTACAGGCTGTTGATACTGCTGTGGCTGTAACAACTGCTCGGGCTGTTGCATTTGCTCAGGCTGAGCATATTGCGGATTTTGCTGGGCCTGTCGACTCTTGGCAGTATTTATTTTTTCTTTCTTAATTGCTATTTCGTTTTTTAACGTAGTAGCTTGCGACATCAGATCGGCGTCGCCACTTGTCACCGCCTGACGATAAATTTCGTCCACTTGCGCTTCCTGCGCTTTTACCTTTTCCTCTTCCGCCAGAAGTGTGGTTTGTTGCTGTTGGACAGCAAAATTACGGAATTGTTGAAGCTCCTGCTCCTTTTGCTCAGCAAGTTTCAGCGCGGCTTCTGCTCGCTGTTCTGCCTCCCGAGTCTTCTGGTTTAACTTGTTAACCCTTCTAGAGACTCGCTTGGAATAATCGTCCAGCTCATCTTTCGCTACCTCCTGCTGTTCTGGCTCGTCAGAAATCTCGATCTGCACTTCTTCTTCAGGCTGTTGCTGTTCCGCGTTGTCAATCATAGGATGCTCACTATATCGTCAGGGTTAAGGATTGTGCCGATTACTTCGTCATCGTTAATGATGCGAACCTCTGCGCCATCTTCTAATTTGAAGCGAGCACCAGAGTATCTACCGATCAAAATCCACTGCTTTTCACTACACCACGGTGTGTCTCCGTACTTTTCCGTGTCGTTATAGCAAAGCGGCCCCATTTTGACCACATACGCAACTACAGTGGCAAGCGCCTCTCGATCCATGGTTGCCTTAGTCAGGACGATACCGCCTTTCGACTTTGCAACCCCAGACCACGGCAAAACAAGCATCCGCCAACCTGTTGGATCTGGCATTCGCTCGATAGCGCTTTTTTCTAAAAGATTTGGATCAAGAACAACTTGATCCGATTGAACGTAGGCTTCTTCAGCTCCCATTACTTCTCCCTAAAGTAGTCTGAGATTTGCTCTTCGATCAAGGATAGCGCGGAAAGCTCACCTTGTATACTCTTGTACATTTCCATGTCCGAAAGTCGGCCACCCATAAGCGTTTCTTGAATCAAAGTGCGGCGTTCTTCGATGGTCCGTTTGATGCGGTGGGCAATATCAAGGTCATCCATCAATCAATCTCATAAAATCCAAGGCCCTTGGTAGCCGCACCGCCGCCTCTAATTTTTTTCTTGACACGCTTCACAAGACCGCCTTGCTTGTACTTTTCTGCACTTTTCAGGGCGATTGCTACGGCCTGATCTTGAGACTTACCCGCTTTTTTTTCTTTGCGGATGTTTTCGCTTATAACTTTTTGGCTTTTTCCAGACTTCAGTGGCATAACCAACTCCTATTGTAAAGGGCCGTATTTAGCGGCCAGTTCTGTCAATTTGAGATCGGCCTGCTGTGCAAGCCTTTGTATTGCAAGGTCCATTTTTTCCGAGTTGCTGGCGTTAGTCGAATCAATTCTTTGCTTCGCAAGCTCAGCCTCCAAAAGTTTTTCGTTAGCGCGAGCTGTTTCGCGCAACTCGAATTGTTCTTGATCTTGCTCCATCTCTGCCTGACGTAGCGCCAGCTCTTGTTGCCTGATTGCGACCAAGGGATCTTCTTCGTTAGCTTGACCAATGCTCAAAAGAAACTCTTGCGTCAGTTGAGCCAAGATGGGCGAAGAAGTCTGCTCGATAATCGCAGTCATTTGTTGTTGCATTGCTTGAATTTGATCAGGCGGCAATTGACCTGTAAGAGCCGCTTGCTCAAGTTGCGCCATTTGTTGTTCAAGCTCTGGTGGGATCTGTTTGGACGCGATCTCTGTCGCGAGAAATTGTAAATGTTGCATACAGTGAGCAATGATCAACGCTTGGATTTGCGGTGTTGTTTTGACAATCTCGGTCAAAAACAAGCTCCTATGAGCGTCAATGTGGGCACGATGGTTTTGATTTGGAAAAGCCTGTTGCGGCTGTCCCGCCAAAAGACCTGCGTTTTCCAGCCCCGCATCCACTGGCTGTGGCACGGGCGGCGGAGCGGGTGGCTGTAGCAAGCCTTCGACGTTATCAATGCCTAACGCCGCATACATTCTTCGATAAGCCTCGTAAACGCCAGTCGGGCCATGCACCTGTGGATTAGATTGCACAAGCTGTAAAAGCTCTTGCGCCATCGTAATTCTTTGGCTCTGACTGAAAATATTTGGATCGCTAACAGGAATAACATCTACCCTATTATCAAAATCCTCTACCTTGACCTCCGAGGGGCCTGATCCAGTCATGTAAGGGTAAGACGGCGGTAAATAATCAGCGAAAACACGCGCCAAGAGCTGAAACTCAATGCGCTGGCTGTAATGTAGCCGTTTGTGTATTGCCGACATGACTTTTGTGCCGCGCTCAAGCAGAGCTACGGTGGTGCCAACAGGCATTGCCTGATTCATGTCACCGACGTTCATGTCGGCGATAGATGCAAACCGCTTGCCAGACTCAACCAGCAACCCAAGCAAACTCATCAAGACATTACTGGGCTCTTTTATCGGCAACGGTATTAGATTCTCCCGCAAACTGCCGCCGGTCGTGTCAATATCTCTAAACTCGCCGGGTTGAAGAGGCTCATCTTCGTCTCTAATACGCATTCCACGGGCTTTGAAGCCCGCAGGCAAGTTGGCCAAGGTGCCAGCGTCAATTAGCTGTCTGAGGATCGACGTGCTTGCCTTTGCGAGTCCACCAATCATGTGACTCAGGCCAAGACCATAGAATCCAAGGCCCGGCAAGAATTTGTACTGCACAAAATAATTAATCTTTGTTTTGAGGGGATCAGACTCAAGGTAATTTCGGCGTATTGACAAGACTTTTTGACTTCTCTCGTCAATCGTCACGATATATGGCAGTTTCAGGCCCGTAGGCTGTCCGTCTGGTCCTACATCCTCAAAGCCGACTAAATCCAGCACCGTATGGACCTCATAGACGACATGATCGCGCTGATCAATGCCGTCTGGCCCCATGCCTTGGATCTCATCTATTTCTTCTTCGATTTCGTCCCGATTTGGGACGTAAGTTCCGCTTTTTATGTCTACATCTGCATAAAATCCGTTGAGCTGTTGCTTACGGATTTCGTTTGATGACATTCTCAAAACATGAGTGACACGCTCAGCGGTCGTCAGGTCAGAAGCCTCATAAGGCACGACCAAATCTTGTGGCTCTACGAATTTTGACATGGCTCTGCTGACTGCCGTGTCGTAATACACCTTTTTGAACGCTGTGCCAGCTATAGGCAGGTAAAACAAAAGCATATCCAGCTCGGGGTCGAATTCTTGCATCACGTTGAGGATGTAGAAATTCATAAACTCTTCGACGCGAGTTGCCTGTGCTTCCGCTTCGGGGGTCCGCGCACCGACTACTTCGGTTTTCACGGGCCCTTTCGCGGGCAACATCTCTTTGTATGCTTGGGCTTGGAACTGCGTGACCGCTTCCGCCAAAATTGGATGAATTACACCTGACGAGCCTTGAAACGGTGAGCTTCGCATCTCGTCAAATTTCATGCCGAGGTATTTCAAACCATCGACATAAGTCTTCTCCCAATCACTGCGGCTTTCCTTATCACTTTCGATGCTGGCAATCGTTTCTTTGGCCAAAATCATCAAGTCGTTTTCGTCAACGAGGTCAACAAGGTTGGCGTCAAACGGGATCGCTGGAGGGCTCTGTGGCGGAGCGTCAATTTCGTTATCCACAAGAATGCCATCTTCAGTCACCAAAATTTGTGCCGCTTCTCTGACTAGATCTTGGCGGCTTGGCTCTGGGAACACCTCCATGGCGCGGCCCATAGGCATCACATCTGGGTTGGTATCTGTACCTAACTCTCTTTTCTCAATTGCCATCAGTAGTAAACCCTTCTATCTCGCCGCATTGGGTAAATATCCCTGTCATAGTCATCACCCAGCGACAGAAAGCCGCCCTGTCGGAAACGCATCAGCGCCATTGTTGCCGAATCACAGAAGTCATCGTGATCGCCGTAAGGAAAAGCGGCCATCTCCTCGATTACCTCTTCGGCAAAACCTTCATCTGGGGCCCAAACCATTCCAGACTCGAAAATTGGGGCCACAGAGTTCATTCTGGCAATCTTATCCTGCCCCCTGCTTGGTGTATAGGCGGTAACGGGGATGCCAATACGACGCAACTCCTGCGTCAAGGGCGTGCCGCTGGCTTTCGCCTCAATCAAAACGCAATCTGGCTCCCAATATTTGTATTCCTCCCACGCCAGCTTTTTGAGTTCTGGAAAATCAGCACGCACTCGCTTTGCGTCAAGCAAAATAATTTGATCTGGCTCGCCATCTTGCGGTTTAAAAACAGCCCAAGTCGTTATCGCAGAGTAGTCGGCGGTTTCTTTCTTCGAGAATGCAGTGTCATAACTTTGTATGACATAGTTGTACTCGGGCACATAATCCTCGTGCCAGCGGCGCCACCAATCACGCTTTACAATAGAACCTTCCTCGGCGGTTGGATCTTGCATCCATTGGGCATTCCACTTGGACAGCGGCAAAGATGCCTTGACAGACAAAAGCTCTTCTTTTTTCCAAAATTCTGGCCATAAAGGGGCGTCTGAGTCAGGCATGATGGCGGGAAACTCCACCAACTCCCACTGATCGGCGTAATCGTCGCCCTGCTTCTTCAAAACCCGGCCTACGAGATCTTTGGTGCTCCACCTAGTCATTACTATGACAATAATACCGCCCGGCTGAAGACGCTGACGCGGGCCAGACGTGTACCACTCATATACCGAATCCATGGCAGTAGGGCTCAAGGCGTCTTGTTCTGATACAGGATCGTCAATTATCAGCAAGTCTGCGCCTCGACCTGTGATTGCGCCGCCCACACCAGCATAAAATGACTCTCCGCCCTTGCTGGTGGTCCACCTGCCCGCCGATTTGTTGTCGGCTTGAAGTTTCAGCTCGGGAAAAACAGTCGAGTATTCATCGGAATCGATGATATTCCGCACTCTACGGCCAAATCTGACGGCAAGTTCCGCAGTGTGAGTGGTTTGAATTATTTTCAAGTCGCCCCTGAGCCCCATCATCCATGCTGGAAAGAAGGTAGAAGCAAATTCTGACTTTGTGTGTCTTGGCGGGAGGCAAACAATTAATCTTTTTAGCTTGCCCTGAGCGATGCGATTGAATTTTTCACCAATAATACGATGATGTCGGCCCTCTACAAAATCGGGCCACTGACTCTTTACAAATTGTATGAAGTCTTTTTGACAAACTTCTTGTTTTTCAATTGTTTTATATCTGTCAAGTAGGGCGAGCGCTTCTTGTTGCTCTTGCTCAGACAAAATTTCGAAATCTTTTAAGGCTAAATTAGACATCCTTCCAGTCGAGCCCCTGCCAGAGCAATCCTTCAGCCTTGCGGCGTCTTTTGAGCCCCTGTAAGACCTTTCCGTTTGATTTGTTCCAGCGGGCCATTTCACTGGGCACTTCGTCATGGTGCCCCTCGTTCAACTTTTTCAGGAGCGTGCTTTCACCAAGATTGGTAGGGCCCAAGTTGAAAGTCCAAGCAACGAGGGCATCAAATTGATCTTGATTGAGGCTTACCTCTACTAGCCGATCTACATAATCCTCGAAGTGCTTGAGATCTTCGAGTAACAAATATTCTGCTTTATCTTTAGTAATTTCATCGCCTTCTCTGACGCCCCGTGTGTGCCCATATCCGACAGTCCACACATTTGCACTGCATTGATATGCTTTTGTCTCACACCCCTCGAAATGTTTTATGAGGTCAATGCCCTCTTGCGATGTCCTCACTCCTTTTTGCCGCTACCCAAGAACAGCCCAAAGGCGCCGGTTAGAGCGCCGGTCATTACTGAGACTAACGCCGCCTGCTCCGGATTGGGATCAGGTAAATCCATAAACCACTCAACGACACGGTACGTCATAAAAATCATCACAAACATGACCAGCCGAGGCAATATTCTCCACTGATCAAGTATTTCTGGTCTCACTTTCCTACGCCTTTGACTCTTTCAAATGACCTTGCGCCTCCCAACCCAAGCATTCCCAAGAGAAGCGGCATCATCACCCCGGCGTCTGCTTGCGGCACCTCAACTCCAAATCCTGCGGCGAGGGGAGAAATCAAAAAGTTGACCATCAGCCCCAGTACGCAGGTGTAACCGGCTAGGGGGCGCCAACTTGATTGAAACCAGTTCCCCTTCGCATCGAGCTTTAGTACCTCAATCTGCTGGAGCGCAATCTCCTGAGCATGGCGCTCTGACATGGTGGCGATGCTGTGGGCGAGCTTAGCCTTCTCATCCGCATCAGGAATAAACTTGTCAAGTAACCCCGTGACAGGGCCTATCAATGCTTGCAACATTAATCGTCATCCTCCGGTAAAAACCGCCCTTTGGCGTCCCTTTTTCTTTTTTTCTGGAAGAGATCTTGCACGGTCTCAGTCTCCCAAATGCGTATCAGCGTCCAGATAATTGTAAAAAGCGCGGCTAAAGGCGGCAGAATAGCCGCTACCGTGCCGACGGCCGTTGCGACGGAAACTGTGTCTACAACTTGCTTCATATCCTCTCCCATGACTAACCTTCCGACCAGCCATCATCTTCATCAGTATATTTACCGTCACCATTCGTGTCGCACGATCTTTGGAATGTCTGCATACCAAATGTGTAACCCTCACTCCACGGGACATACTGCTTGCACCACTCATGCGAGCCGGGTTGCAATCCGTCCCATGGCGTTTCGATGTAATCTCGTTTGGTGTTAGGTGCTAGCACTCTGAAATACACGTCTCCAGAAGAATACTCGCGCTTTACAAAAACTATTTCATGAGTGACA
>MDTG01430893.1_pt1 | contig 15055 bp, 12 predicted proteins | sample 811421 | NCBI WGS metagenome assembly MDTG01 (sample SAMN05326645, study PRJNA326480) | marine metagenome | isolation source: seawater | place: Pacific Ocean: South East | collected 2011
AGTTTTTCATGATTTAGAAATTGTTGAAGGAAGACTTGTTTACAACCTTGAAAAACTAAAAGCAGATTCAGATGAAAATTCATGGCTGATGTTTATTAACCCTCATAATCCTGGAGGTACTATTTTTAGTCAAGAAGAGCTGAATGATATTGCCAAAATAGTTCTTGAAAAAGATATGTTTGTATTAGCAGACGAGATTCATTCAGACTTTATTCTCGATCAAAATGATTGCCATAACCATATAGCAAATATAGATGGGATGGCTGAAAGAGTTATAACTGTAAACTCTTTATCAAAAACTTTTAATATTGCAGGTTTAAATTGTGCATTTGCAATTATTCCTGATAAAAAATTAAGAACTCAATTTCAGAAAACTTTAAGAGGGCAGACCCCATCCCCAAGCTTGTTTGGGATAATTGCAACATTGGCATGCATTAAGGATGGAGATGATTGGAAAGGCGAACTCATAGATTATTTAAATATTAATAAATCCTTTTTACTTGATGAATTTTCTATGAGAGATGATATAGAAGTAGTAAACCCTAAAGGCACTTATTTACTTTGGTTTAAAGTTATTAACTCTAGCGGCGTAAATTTACAACAGCATTTTGAAAATTATGGAGTTGGTTTATCTGATGGCAAAGATTTTGGAAAGCCTGGTTGGATGAGATTGAATTTTGGAACAACTTTAGATCTTTTAAAGAAAGCTATTCCAAGACTTCATAAAGCGCTGGACGCATTAGTGTTATGAAGGGAGTAGTAATAATAGGATCAGGTCATGCGGGCTGTAATACAGCAATCAATTTAAGGCGGGCAGGATTTTCAGAATCAATAAAAATATTTTCTAAAGAAAATTACTACCCTTATCACAGACCGCCATTGTCTAAAAAATTTTTTAAAGGCGACCTTACCGAAGAGAACATCTTGTTAAAAAACTCCACATTTTATGAAGATAACAATATTGAAATTCACTTAAATACTTTTATATCAGAAGTTGATATAAAAAATAATTTTATAAGGACAACTTCAGGAGATGATTATGAATTCTCGTATCTTGTTTTTGCTACCGGGACCTCATCAAGAGTTTTTGCAGATAATATGTTTCCTGGAATAGATATTTTTTATTTAAGAAATATTGATGATGTGAAAAGAATACAGACAGCCTTAACAGATAATTCAAAACCCTTATTAATAGGAGGAGGTTACATAGGCTTAGAGCTAGCTGCTTCTATGCAAGAAATGGGGCATACAGTATCAATAATTGAATTAGAGGATAGATTATTAAAACGAGTTACAGCTCCAATTATGTCAACTTTCTTTCAAGACTTGCATGAGTCAAAAGGTGTAAATGTTTTGTGCAACCAAAGCATTCAATCTATTAAAGTAGACAAAAAAGGTAATTATTTAGTTACAACAGATAATGGAACTATAATTGATACGAATATATTAATTGCTGGTATTGGCGCTATTCCTAATGATGATCTAGCTCAGAATGCAGGGATAAAATGCAAAAATGGTATTTTAATTGATGAGTATTGCAGAACCAATGTGCCACATGTATTTGCTGCTGGAGATTGTGCCAATGGATTTAATAATCTACTTGGATATTCTATTAGACTAGAAAGTGTTCCAAATGCTAACGCGCAAGCTAAGGTGGTAGCTTCATCTATTATTGGCAATGAAGATTTAAATAGAGAGCTCCCATGGTTTTGGTCTGATCAATATGATTTAAAATTACAAATGGCAGGCTTATCTAATGGATATGATGATGTTTATATTCAAGGCAAAATAGAAGATAATGCTTTTATAGTTTGTTATGGCAAAGAGGGTAATTTAATAGCAGTTGATTCTGTTAATATGCCTAAGATTTTTAATAATTATAAGAAGGCTTTATCAAACGGTATGAGGCTTTCAATGGAATTGGTTAGTGATTCAAATTTTGATCCGGCTTCACTATTTTCAGCTTCATACTAAAAATACTTGGAGAAATATATGAGTATAAGATTCGATGGAAAAGTTGCAATTGTTACTGGTGCAGGTGGAGGCATTGGTAAGCAGCATGCATTAGAGCTTGCACGAAGAGGAGCAAAGGTTGTTGTTAATGACCTGGGTGGGAGTGTTGATGGAAGTGGCGCAAGTAATGCTGCTGAAGAGGTTGTAGAGCAAATTAAAGCTGATGGAGGAGAAGCTATTTCTAATGGAGCAAGTGTTACTGATTTAGATGCAGTAAAAGCTATGGTTGCTCAAACTATGAGTGAATGGGGAAGGGTTGATATCCTTGTTAACAATGCAGGCATTTTGAGAGATAAGAGTTTTCATAAGGTAACCCTTGAAGATTTTGACTTAGTTATGGACGTGCATTTTCAAGGAAGCTTAAATTGTACACATACAGTTTTTCCAATTATGCGAGAACAAGAATATGGACGTATTATTTTTACCAGCTCTTCTAGCGGTGTTTTTGGAAACTTCGGTCAAACCAATTATGGTGCTGCAAAGATGGCTATGGTTGGGCTAATGAATACTCTTAAAATTGAAGGTCAAAATAAGAATATTTATACAAACTCTATCACTCCTGTTGCATACACAAGAATGACAGAAGGTTTGATACCTGAAGATTTTGGTAAGAACCTTCAACCAGAATATGTAACACCTGCTGTAATATATTTAGCTAGTGAGCATGCGCCAAATGGAGCTATTATGGCTGCTGGGGCCGGAGTTTTTACCAGAATATTTGTTCATGAAACTATGGGTGTTTCATTAGGGATGGGCGCTGATATGACTCCTGAGAATATCCATGCAAATTGGGATCAGATATCTGATATGACTGATGCAAGAGCTCTTCAAAATGGAGGAGAACAAACCTTAAAGTTTTTTGAATTAATAAATAAATAGTATATTTATAGTGAAAAACTTGGACGACTCAATGTTTCTGCAACATATTGACTAAGATTCTGCCACTCTTCGAGATTGAGCCTATTTAACCGAACAAGGAATTTAAGAGTTGTTACGGCCTGAATATCAGCATAAGTAAATCTGTCACCAGCAATAAACTCTCTATTGGATATTAATCCTTCAAAGTAAGCTAATGATTTTTTTGCCACCTCTCTTTGCGCTAATCCAAATTCTTCATTCTGATTTTCAAGCTCTTTCATTCCTGGATGAGTATGTCTAAAACCATGAGCTAGAGGCAGCATTAACTCATTTGCAATTCGGGCATTCCACATCTCTATTGACGCCATTTCTAGTGGGCTCTCTCCAAATAAATTAGGTTCTGGATATAAACTTTCAAGATATCGACAGATTGCAGTTGTCTCTAAAATCATTGTTCCATCATCAAGCTGTAATGCAGGAACTTTTGCATTAGGTACTAAGGCTTTATATTCGCTGGTTTTATGTTCTAATTTCCCTAGATCAAGATCAATAACATCTATTTCTTTAATCTCTTTTTCTTTTATAAGTATTAGAACTTTCCATGGACTTACTGCATAAGCAGCTGAATATAATTTCAATAATTACTCCCAGTTAAGAGCACCACCAACCTGATATTCAGTTACTCTTGTTTCAAAGAAATTCTTTTCTTTTCTCAAATCAATAATTTCTGACATCCAAGGAAAAGGATTAGTAACACCCTTAAACTCTTCTTCTAAGCCAATTTGAGTTAAACGCCTATTTGCTATGAATTTTAAATATTCTTCCATCATTGCTGCATTCATACCTAAAACACCTCTAGGCATAGTATCTCTAGCATATTGAATTTCAAGCTCAGTGCCCTCAAGAATCATCTGTGCAGCTTCGGACTTCATTTCATCATCCCAAAGATGAGGATTTTCAATTTTAATTTGATTAATCACATCAATACCGAAGTTAACATGCATTGATTCATCTCTTAATATGTATTGGAACTGTTCTGAGGTTCCTGTCATTTTATTTCTTCTTCCCATGGATAATATTTGAGTAAAGCCACAATAAAAAAAGATGCCTTCAAGAACACAATAAAATGCTATTAAGTTTTTTAAGAGTTGTTTGTCTGTTTCTTCAGTTCCAGTCTGAAAATCAGGATCTGATATCTCTTGAGTATACTTTAAGCCCCATGAAGCTTTTCTTGCAACGCAAGGAATTTCCCTATACATATTAAAAATTTCTCCCTCATCCATTCCAAGAGACTCAATACAATATTGATATGCATGTGTATGGATAGCTTCTTCTAAACTTTGTCTTAGAATATATTGCCTGCATTCAGGATTAGTTATTAATCTATAAAGAGCTAAAACTAGGTTATTAGCAACAAGAGAATCCGCAGTAGAGAAAAAACCAAGATTTCTTTTAACTATAGTTCTTTCATCTTCTGTTAATCCATCTTCTGATTTCCATAATACAATATCATTAGTCATATTTATTTCTTGTGGCATCCAATGGTTTGCACTGCCATCAAGATATTTTTGCCATGCCCAGTCATATTTAAAAGGTACAAGCTGATTCAAGTCAGCTTTACAATTAATCATCATTTTTTGATCTACTTGAACTCTCCCGCTCATCATTTCATCTAACTCTTCTATTCCAGCACTCTCATCAAGGTTTTTTACTGCCTCTCTTGCTTTCTCAGCTCTTGAGCCTTCTTCAATAGTTTTAGCTGTATACTCTTCTGCTTTTTGAGATTCAGTCACTTGTGGTTCAGCTGCTGCTTTTTGTTCAGCAGGTGCTGGTGGTATATCTGTTGTTGCGCTTGGAGGAGCTACTTGTTCCTCTTTATTATATTCATCCCAATTTAACATTTTTCTTTATTCCTTTTATTAATAATTATTGACATGCCTCGCAATCTGGATCATCCAGAGAGCATGCATCAGGCACGGGAGCAGGCGCTCCTAGTTCTTGTTGAGGTGCTGAAGAGGCTTCTGCACTAACTGCATTGAGTTTCCCTTGCTGCACCGTTGATTTTTCTGTTGATGTTGCAGCTATAGATCTTAGGTAATAGGTTGTTTTTAAACCAGAATACCAAGCCATCCTGTAAGTTATATCTAGCTTCTTACCATCAGCATTACCAATATAGAGGTTTAGGGATTGGCCTTGATCTATCCACTTTTGTCGCCTACTTGCTGATTCAACAATATATCTTGGTTCTACCTCAAAAGCTGTTGAAAAGAGTTTTTTGATATCATCAGGAATCCTTGATATTTGAGATAAACTTCCTTCATAGTATTTAAGATCATTAATCATCACTTCATCCCATAGACCTAATTCCTTTAATTTATGCACTAAGTGAGGATTAACAATAGTAAATTCACCTGATAAATTAGATTTAACATACAAATTTTGATACGTAGGCTCGATAGACTGAGTTACACCTGTTATATTTGAAATAGTTGCTGTTGGTGCAATAGCCATAACATTTGAATTTCTCATCCCATCTGCAATAACTTTCTTCCTTAAGCTATCCCAATCAAGAGTTTCTGATCTGTCGACATTCAAGTATTCGTTGCCTCTATTTTCTGCAAGTATTTCGATTGAATCTTTTGGAAGTATTCCCTTACTCCATAAAGAACCTTCGTATGTTTCATAACTTCCTCTTTCTTTTGCAAGTTCTGTAGAAGCATGAATAGCATAATAACTAATTAATTCCATACTTTTATCTGCAAAATCTACTGCTTCATCGCTACAATATGCAATCTCTTGAATATATAAAGCATCTTGGAATCCCATCATGCCAAGCCCAATAGGCCTATGCTTTAGATTAGAATTTTTTGCAGTATCAACAGAGTAATAATTAATATTGATAACATTATCAAGCATTCTTATTGCAGTAGAGACAGTTTGCTTTACTTTTTCTTCATCAAGAGCTCCATCTTTCATGTGTCTAGCAAGATTAACAGAGCCTAAATTACATACTGCAATCTCATCTGCACTTGTGTTTAAAGTAATTTCCGTACATAAATTTGATGAGTGAATTACGCCTGTATGTTGTTGCGGTGATCTAAGGTTGCATGAATCTTTAAATGTAATCCAAGGATGCCCAGTTTCAAAAAGCATTGTTAGCATCTTTCTCCATAATTCTTTTGCAGGAATAGATTTAGCCTGATCCATTTCTCCGGCCTCAGCTCTTTTTTCATATTCTTCATACTTCTCTTCAAAATCCTTTCCAATTAAGTCATGAAGGTCTGGGGTTTCACCGGGTGAGAACAGTGTCCAGTTTTTATCTTGCTCAACTCTTTTCATAAATAAATCAGGAACCCAGTTAGCTGTATTCATATCATGAGTTCTTCTTCTTTCATCACCAGTATTTTTTCTCAACTCTAAAAACTCTTCTATATCCAAATGCCAAGTTTCTAGATAAGCGCACATAGCACCCTTTCTTTTCCCGCCCTGGTTAACCGCAACAGCAGTATCATTTGCTACTTTCAAGAAAGGTACCACTCCTTGACTTTTCCCATTTGTACCTTTGATGTATGAGTTCATAGCTCTTACAGAAGTCCAATCATTACCTAAGCCGCCTGCCCATTTTGATAATAGTGCATTATCTTTCATTGCTCCAAAGATACCATCTAAGTCATCAGGTATTGTAGTTAAGTAACATGATGATAGTTGTGGTCTTTTTGTTCCTGAGTTAAATAGAGTAGGGGTCGAGCTCATATAATCAAAGCTTGATAATAAATTGTAAAATTCAATAGCTCTTTCTTCTCTGTTGTCCTCTTCTATTGCAAGTCCCATTGCAACTCTCATAAAAAATACTTGAGGCAACTCGTATCTCACATCATCACTATGTATAAAATACCTGTCATATAATGTTTGAAGCCCTAAATATGTAAATTGATTATCTCGTGTATAGTCTATAGCCTTACCTAAAGCCTTAAGATCATATGTTTTTAACTCTGGATTCAATATATCTAACTCAATTCCTTTATCTATGTATGCATTAAGTGCTTTTGGGTAATATTTTTCCATTTCCTGATAGGTTGCTTCATCTGCAACACCAAGAAAACCCAAAGCTTCACTTCTAATTTGATCCATTAGGATTCGTGCAGTAACAAATGAGTAGTTCGGCTCTTTTTCTACCTTTGTTCTTGCTGACATAACAAGACTTGTTCGCATATCAGATATTGAAACCCCATCATAGAGGTTTTTAAGAGCTTCATCTAAAACCTCATTCATTGATACCTCTTCAAGGTCTTCGCATGCATCGTTTATTAATGCTGCGACCTTATCAATATCTAGTGGCACCAAAGTTCCATCAGCTTTTGTTATATTTATTTCGGGTTTATTTTCTATTTCAATAACTGGCGCTTCTTTTTTTCTTTCCTGAGTTCTTTCCTCTCTATATAAGATGTATGTTCTTGCTGCTTTGTATTCCTCACTTCTCATTAATTGAAGCTCTACTTGATCTTGTATTTCTTCGATATGTAATGTCCCACCTGATGGCATTCTTCTCTCAAAGACCTCCATTACTTCTTGCGTAGTTTTATTGACTTTTTCATGAATCCTATCACTCGCAGCAGCATTACCTGATTCAATTGCTAAAAAGGCTTTGGTAATAGCAACTTTAATCTTATCAACTTCAAAGCTTACGACTTTGCCATTTCTTTTAATGACTCTAATTTTTCCTGGAGCATTAATTGTTAGCTCATTAGCTTGCTGTTGTGCTGCTTGTGTTTTCGGTGTTTCTTGCGTTGTTTCATTCAATGACATTTTTATTTTTCCTTACGCCTATTTTTTACTATCTTTATTCGTTAAACTCTTTTGCGTTTATTTCGTTTTTTTTGAGCTTTTGTTTTAAGCTTTAGAGAAGACGCTTCTTCTATCCCCAGAGTTAATATTACTCACTGTGGATAAAGAAGCAAGCAAAAAACACAATATATAGTATATTTTTTTTATTTATACTCTATATAGTGTATATAGCATGTTATTGACTTGTTAATAAAATGTGGATAATTTTTTGTTTTTTGAGGTTTTTATGAAAGAAATTCTTACTATAGATCAAGGTACTACGAGCTCACGTTCTATTATTTTTAATGAGTCTCTTGAAATGTTGAGGGTATCTCAAGAGGATTATGACTTAATGTATCCAAACGACGGTTGGGTGGAAGCTGATGCTGATAAGATATTAAAATCTGTACAAAATACTCTTAATGATGTTTTAAAACATCATAAGGATATTTCAAATATAGCAAGTTGCGGCATTACTAATCAGAGAGAATCGACAGTTATCTGGGATAAATTATCTGGGAAAGCAATATATCCTGTAATTATTTGGCAGGACAGGCGAACCGCAGCATTATGCAATAATCTAAAAGAAGACCAGAAACTTGCTGAAATGGTTTCTAAAAAGACCGGTTTAATATTAGACCCTTACTTTTCTGCTACAAAGATTAAATGGATTTTAGATAATGTTGAAGGAGCGAGAACGAAAGCTAATGCTGGCGAACTTGCTTTTGGAACTATCGACAGTTTTTTAATATGGAATTTAACTAAAGAAAAAAATCATCTTACTGATATTACAAATGCTTCACGTACTTTGCTTTTCAATATTAATGATCTTACTTGGGATAAAGATTTATTATCTTTATTCGATATACCTTTAAATTTATTACCAGATGTTGTTTCATCAGACTATAAGTTCGGAAATATTGAGATTGAAAATATAAAAATTCCAGTTCACGGAGTTTTGGGTGACCAGCAGAGCGCATTAGTTGGTCAAAACTGTTTTAGCAAAAACAGCATGAAAACAACATACGGAACAGGTTGCTTTTTAATGGTTAATACAAAAGATAGGATCATACATTCTAAATCAGGACTTCTTTCAACTATAGGTTATAAGATTCAAGATGAGGTAAATTATGCTTTGGAAGGAAGTATTTTTTCAGCCGGAACAATCATTCAGTGGTTGCGAGATGAAATGGAGTTTTTTAAAGACTCAAAAGATAGCGAAAGTTTTTTAGATAAAGATGGCGACGCTAATAATCTTTTGTTTATTCCTGCTTTTACAGGCCTTGGCGCTCCTCAATGGAATCCAGATATAAGGGCAAGTTTCTATGGAATTACAAGAGATTCATCGAAAAAAGACTTCGTAACAGCAGCATTTAATTCATTATGTTATCAAACTAAAGAAGTGCTAGATGCAATTTCAGATGATGGACTTAATATAAAAGAAATGTATATTGATGGAGGCATGGCAAACAATAAAACCTTTGCACAGTTATTAGCAAATATTACAGATACAAACATATCAATTCCTAAAAACACAGAAGCAACAGCAATTGGAGCAGCAAAAGTTGCTGCAGTTGGCTGCGGCCTTGTTAAAAACATTGAATTTTTTAATACTCTGAAAAAAGAAAGTAAATTCAATGCAAACCAACATACGGACTACCTAAGTGATTTCACTTTTTGGAAACAATATTTAGATGTGATTCTCAAGTTTAGTAAGAAAATAAAAGTTAACTCCAAGGACAACTAATATGAAATATTTAATTTTTCTCTTATCATTTCTACCTGCTATAACTCTTGCTGCTTTTAATGATTATTCGAATATCAATTCATTTCTTTTAAATAGTGATATTAACAATAAAAAAGTTTATGTTCTTTTAAATAACAAAAGGCTTTTTTCAAAAGATTATCATCCCTCATCTTTTAAGCGAGCCAGAGATGAATATCCTAGATACCCTTCGTCAATGATTAAAAAAGGGATTGAGGGTTATGTAGAGATCGGTTTCAGAGTAAACACTGATGGATCTACTTCAGATCATAGAATAATTAAATCAATGCCCTCAAACTATTTTGATGAAAATTCCTTAAAAGAAGCTAAAGGACTTCGATACACTAAAGATCCTTCATCCACTTATTCAAGTGATACTGAGAATAATCATAAACACAGATTTACTTTTAATTTACCAGAAGTAGCAAGAAAAGTTCCCAATGGAGTATTTTCATGTATGGAGCTTATATATCAAGATAAATTTGATCAAGCAAAGAATTGTTCGGAAAATAAGCTTGAAATTCATTCAGGCTATACTATTCCTTTTGCAATGAGCCTCTATTATGCAAATGAAAAAAAAGAAGCAATTAATTTGCTTAATAATCTTATTAAAGATCCAAATGAGGAAAGTTTTTATGTCAAGGCTTTAAGTGCTTCGGCTTTAACTATTTTTTTATTTGAGAGTGAATTATATGATGAGATTATTAAATTAGAGCCATTTCTAATTGATATTAGAAAAGTTGGTTATGAAGAGCCAATGCTTAACGCTTTTTACTTTTTAGGCGTTTCGCTTTTTTATGCCGATAAAATAATAGACTCTTTATTTTATTTAAAACTTACTCAACAGGATTCAAATTGTAAAATTTCAGTTATGAATAGTAACGATGATATTAAAGCCACCAAAGCTCAAAGTTTATATAGACTCCTTCCAGAAAAGAATTGTTATATAGATTTGTTTAATAGAACTGAAAATACTTTAAAGGCAATTAATAATATTATCTAAACTATATTTTTAGAATATTTTTATCAACCAGCTCTTCTAGATGCTCAAGACTATGAGTCACAATAACAGCAGGTATATTGAGTGTTTTTACAGAGATATTTATTAGTTTTTGTACATTTTTTATATTTTCTTTATCCAATGCTGAAAAAGGCTCATCCATCAATAATAATTTTGGATGCATGAGTATTGCGCGAGCAATAGCAACTCTTTGTTGTTGGCCACCAGACAATTGATGTGGATATTTATTAATATGATCATTTAGCTGCAATTCATTAAAAACAAATTCTTTTGTCAACTTGTTGTCTCTATTTTCTTCGTATGCATAAACAGCATTATCTTTGGCATTTAAATGAGGAAATAAAGCAAAATCCTGAAAAACATATCCAATATTTCTTGATTCTGGTGGAATATTTTGCTTATCTAAAAAAAAGATATCATTACCATTTTTAATTAAACCTTCAGATGGTTCTAACAAACCGGCTAATATATTTAAAAGAGTAGTCTTACCGCATCCACTGTCGCCCTGAATTATCAAAAGATCACTTTTCTTAATTTCAATATTAATATTATTAAGCAAAAGCTCATTGTTAGTCTTTTTATAGGCCAAATCTTTAATTAATAAGCTCATTTTTAAATTATCTGTTTCTTCTTATAAAAGTATGTAATAGAATGATTTTCATAATTTCTTCTTTGATAATAACAAACTCTTTCTATTACTAATACATGTATAAATATAAAATTTTTAATAATATTGCCGAAGCTGGGATAAGAATTTTTTCAGATAATAACTTTATCTTAGATGAAGCCAACCCAGATGCCTTAATGCTAAGAAGTAAAGTCTTATCAAATCAAGACCTTACTGATTCGCTTTATTGCATTGGTAGAGCAGGAGCGGGCACAAATAATATTCCCATTGAAGAAGCTACAAAGAAAGGGATAGTTGTATTCAATACGCCTGGGGCAAATGCAAATGCTGTTAAGGAATTGGTTGTTTGCGGCATGTTGCTTGCTTCAAGAGGGATTATTCAAGGAAATATCTACTCACAATCACTATCAGGACAAGATTCTGAAGAGCTTAATAAGTCAATGGAAGCCCAAAAGAAAAGCTTTAAAGGAAATGAGCTTAAAGGTAAGACATTAGGAATCATTGGTTTAGGTTCTATTGGATCTTTGCTAGCTCAAACAGCAGAAGTTATGGGTATGAAGATAATTGGATATGATCCATATATTTCAATTGATGCAGCATGGCGACTACCAAAAGATGTTGAGAAAGCTGATTCAATGAAAATGCTTTTAAGTAATTCTGATTATATTTCTATTCACGTGCCTCTAGTTAAAGATACTAAAGACCTAATTAATAAAGAATCATTAAAATTTTTTAAAAAGGGTTCTAAATTAATCAATTTATCAAGGGGTGGTATCGTTAACAATGAAGATATTGTAGAAGCTCTCAATTCTAAAATTATTGAAAAATTTGTAACAGATTTTCCAACACCTGAATTAGTCTCAAGATCAAATGATTTTCAAGATGTTATTCTTTTGCCACACCTAGGAGCAAGCACAAATGAAGCCGAAGAGAATTGCGCTGTAATGGCAGCGGAACAAATTTCTAATTTTCTTAACAACGGCATAATTGTCAATTCAGTAAATTTTCCAGCAATTAAGTTAGGACGAAAAGCTGAATATAGATTGGTGATAATTAATAAAAATGAGCCAGGAATGATTGGTAAAATAACTGACGAAATTGGATATAAAAACATTAATATTGCTGACATGACTCACAAGAGTAGAGACTCTATTGGCATCAATCTTATTGATTTAGAAGAGATGCCCTCAGAAGATTTAATAGATAGCATTAGAGAAATTGACCATGTAATAAGCGTCAGACTCTGTTGCTAATTATTAATTTATTTAACTAAAATAACCAGAATTTATAAAAAAGTATTATAGAAATTTATTTTATTGCCATTTAATTAAAAAAATACTTGCCCACAAGAAAAAAAAATGATATTAGCGGCTCTCTATATCTAGGGTGCAATTCTATATGTATTAGCACTAATTTTTATAAACTACTGAAATGCGGTAATATATACTAGAACTGTATAAAAATTATACAATCACTTCAAAAGCCTTATTTTATAGGATTTAATGTGTAGAATAGAAAGTTATCCATAAAGTTATCCACAGATTCTGTGGATAAGAATTTGTTAATTTATGCAGTATAAAATTGAAAAAAATATAAAACATGAGTGGAAACTTTTGTTGCAAAAAAATACAAAATTAAACAACCTCAATGCTATTAATAATTTTTTAATAACTTCTAGCAAATCAGAAAAAAATATTTTTCCAAAGATGGATGATATTTTTCGTTCTTTAAGCTTTTCTGCACCAAAAGACATTAATGTTGTTATCGTTGGTCAAGATCCATATCATTCTTATGGTCAAGCAAATGGACTGGCATTTTCAGTAAATGAAGGAACTACATTACCCCCATCTCTTAAAAATATTTATAAAGAATTAGAAAGTGATTTGGGTATTATAGAATCAGAAAATGGAAATTTAGAATCATGGGCAAAGCAAGGAGTGCTCCTTTTAAATACTATTTTAACTGTAGAAGAGTCTAGGCCTGGATCACATCAGGGAATTGGATGGGAGGAAATCACTGATTGTTTTTTAAATAATATTGGGAATAATGGAGCAGTAGTTTTTATATTGTGGGGCGCTAAAGCTCAAGATAAAGAAAATGTGATCGTTAAAAAAAATAATTTAATTATTAAAAGTCCACATCCATCTCCACTTTCTGCTTACAAAGGATTTTTTAACTCTAAACCATTCTCAAAAACTAACAAATTTTTAGAATCACAAGGAAAAAAAGCAATTAACTGGAATATTCCATCCTAATTATCTCTAGTGAACTTGGCAAATTGCTATTTTCTAGATCATCACGTTTAAGATGAGTATTAAATATTTGATGATTAAGAAATTCTAAAATTTCTCCATGTATTTTAAAATTTGAATCAATAGATTGATCAGATGGAGTAATTATAGTAACGAACTCTCTTCTGTTTACACCTAAATGATGAACTCTTGCAACTATCTCTTGTCCTCTGTAACAACCTTTAGTAAAAGACACTCTAGACTTATCATAATTAATTTCATTTGGCCTATATTGATTAATATCCTCACTCGTAAAAAGATAATTAACAAGTAGCTTATTAGCAACCTTCCAATGCAATAAACTTAATTCCTTTTCTATTGATGAATTTTCAGATATAGATAGCAAAATTGATAGCCTATATTCTTTATTTTTAAAGAAAGTTAAACCTTCACTTTTTTTATCATTTGTATTATTTATCATGCCTTTTACAGCAAGCTTGCATGAGTTAATCGTTACTCTGTAAAACTTAAGAAACTCTTCTAAATGATTATTGAAGTTGTTAACCAAAGACTCTTCAATGACACAATATATTTCATCATTTAATTTTATTAATATAAAATCAGCTTGGATGAAACCTTTATGGTCTAATAGGCATGATAATTGAGCATTATTATTAGCTAATTCTGAAATATCTGATGTGATTTGCCCTTGCAAAAGCGACTCTACATTTTCAATAGCCCCTTCAAATTTAAGGGTTTTATAAGTATTTAAACTTAATGATCCAGTTTTAATTAAATTCAATCGCGTCAATTTCTTGTAAAATAAATAATTAAATAACATTTTAACCAATGAATGCACAAATAAATAGATTGAGATGGAAATGCAGACGAGGTATGCGTGAGCTAGACTTGTTACTAAAAGAGTTTTCTGAAAAAGGCATGCTAGATTTATCAGAATCTGAAATATCTATTTTTAATGCTGTATTGGATTATGACGATCAAACTTTATATGACTTTATATTTAAAAAGCATGCATTAGGAAATATCGAACATGAAGATTTTATAAACATAAAATTAAAAAAATTTACTAAATTAGAGAACTTTTAGGTAATTGAGCGGTCATATTGATAAGGAAATAACGTTTAAGATGAAAAAAGAAAATATTAACGATGATTCCTATTTAATTGAAAAGGTAAAAGAAAGGGACCAGGATGCTTTTAAAATGTTAATGATTAAATACCAACCGCGGATTTATAGTGCGCTTTATGGGTATGTTAAATCTAAAGAAGATGCTGAGGATCTGACGCAACAAGTTTTTATTAGAACTTGGAACAAAATAGATTCATTTCGGGGAGAAAGTGCTTTTTTTACCTGGCTTTATAGGGTTGCTATTAATATTGCAAAAAATCATGTGACCAGCGCCTCTTTTAAAAAACAAAAGCTTAATACTTCTGATGATATTTTAGATTTTGATTACCCACACTTTGATTCACCAGAATTAAGCATAGAAAGCAAAGAAACATCAGAAAAAATAAAAGAGTTTATTTCTAACCTGCCCGAAATACTTAAAACTCCATTTATATTAAGGGAGTATGAAGGTAAGAGCTACCAGGAGATAGCAAATATAATTGATTGCCCTGTGGGCACAGTGAGATCAAGAATCTTTAGGGCTAGAGAGGCCATATTAGATTTTATTAAAGAGGAATTATCAAATG
>MDTG01353636.1_pt1 | contig 15053 bp, 12 predicted proteins | sample 811421 | NCBI WGS metagenome assembly MDTG01 (sample SAMN05326645, study PRJNA326480) | marine metagenome | isolation source: seawater | place: Pacific Ocean: South East | collected 2011
AAAAAACATATAAGATCAATACCCGATTACCCAAAAAAAGGAATTTTATTCAGAGATATAACTACTTTAATTAAAGATGCTAAAGCTTTTAAATATACGAATGATAAAATTATAGAATTAGCAAAAAAAATTGAATTTGATAAAGTTGCAGCTATAGAGTCTAGAGGATTTGTTTTTGCATCTACTGTTTCCTACCTTCTTGAAAAACCATTTATATTATTAAGAAAAAAGAATAAATTACCGTCTGAAGTTCATTCAATAGATTTTGAGCTTGAATATGGACAAGCAACAATAGAAGTTCACAAAGACTCTATAAAAAAAAATGAAAAAATTTTAATTATTGATGATCTTATTGCTACTGGTGGTACAGCAGAGGCGGCGGCAAAACTTATAGAAATTTCAGGAGGGAAGGTAGCAGGCTTTATATTTGTGATTAATCTTTTTGATTTACCAGGAAATAACCTACTAAAAGAGAAGGGCTATTTAACAAATAGTTTAATCGAGTTCCCAGGTCACTAATTATTATATATAAAATTTTTAATATAATTTCTTAAATCAATTTTACCATAATTTTGATAAACTTTATTAGACAAATTTCTTTTAATTAAAGCTGAGGCATATCTCTCACCTGCCCTTTTAGGTAAAAATTTAAGTTTAGATTTAAACATTTTTGCAACATCTAATATCGAATAAGATTTCTTGTTTGTGATACTGTAATGTCTATTCAAATTTTTTTTCCAAGCCAAATAGCAAACATTAATAGTATCATCTATATGAGTAAATCTTCTTGTTTGACTACCTGGTTTTACAACTGGTAAAGGTTTTTTTCTTTTGTAATGATCCTCAAATATTCCTATAACAGTTGACATTTGACCTCTGCATATTTGATATGGCCCGTAAACATTATAAAAGTAAATTACTTCATATTTAAAATTAAACCATTTTTTTAAATTTTCTAATAATTCCAAGTTTTTTGCTTTTGAAAAAGCATACGGAGATAAGTTTTTATCGTTACCCTTATTTCCAAGGGTCGCTGATGTAGCTGAATAAATTAGTTTTATTTTATTTTTTAAGCAAAAGTTAAAAATAGCATTTGATCCGACACTGTTCGAAGAAATACATTCGTTCATTTTTAAAAAACTTTGATAAATTCTTGCAAATTCTCCAAAATGAAAAATTACTTTTATCTCATTAGGTTTTTTGATTAGTTTTTGAATATTTACTGTATCGCCTTTTAAATATTTAATTCTTGAATTTTTAATATGATTTTTTTTATTACCAGAAGAATAATTATCAATGCTTATAATTTTGAAGTTAGTTTTTTTAAGAAGATACTTAATTAAATTTGTACCAACAAAGCCAGCTCCTCCAGTAATTATGATTTTCTTATTAGGCATATTTTTTATTACAGTGATTAATTCAAATTATCAATGTTATTTTTAACATTAGATCTAAACCATGAGTCTTTTCCAATCATAGCATTAAATATACCACTCATCCTTGCATAATAAATTTTTCTTTTTAAATTATTTTTTATAATTGAAAAAAATATTAATTTTATTATGGATGATAGGAGTTTTAAAATTGTTTTTTCATATGCTTTGATAATTCCATAATGCTTTTTATGAAAATAAAAAGTTGACCACATTAAGTGCCAATTTCTATTAATTTCTATATCGTTTTTGTGAATTAAATCAGTTGAATAGTTGCCTAGATGATTTATCTCTGCATCTTCTATTAATAAAATTTTAAAATCTTTTTTTAAACTTCTCAAATAAATATCATTTTCTTCATAGTACAAGAAAATCTTTTCATCAAAAAAACCTATTGATTTTAAAGCTATCATGTTAAAAAATAATGCACACCCAGTAATAAAATTCATGCTATGAACACCTGGTGAAATATTTTTACTGATGTAAAATTCATCTTTGTAAGGAAAATTTTTAATACGAGGCCCTAAAATAGAAAAGTTATCTAATTTACAAGCATTGTCATAAAGAGTTTCAACCGTTAACTTATTTAACTCTACATCAACATCAAGATACAAAACAAATTTACTTTTAGCTTCTCTAAGGCCAACATTAATACCGCCTCCATTTCCTGTATTTTTTTCTGGTATTAAAACTTTTACATTAGAGTATTTCCCCTCTAGTTTTTCCTTTAGATCCTGATCATGAGAATTTTCAACCACAATAATGGGTATTTGCTTATCAATTTGATTAATTGGTTTTTCAATAATATTTTTTGAGTAAAAAGAAACAAAAATTATTGTAAGATCTTTATTTAGACTCATTTGATAATTAATTTTAAATTAATAAACTATATAAATAATAATTTCACTATACATTTGTATTAGTTTTATCGCTATGATAAATAATTTTTATGTCATTTAAAGAAATCCCATTAATGAAAACCAGTGAGGGCACGGTATTATTTCACCCTTATATTTCTAAAAATTCATTAAAAAATGTAAAAAAAGTTTTATCGGGAAGATGGATTGGTCAAGGACCTTTGGTTGACAAATTTGAAGCTAAATTTAAGTCAATGTTCGCAAAAAATAATCACTGCTTAGCCACAGGATCAGGGACTGATGCTCTACACCTATCCTATATTTTAGCTGGTTTAAAAAAAGGTGACGAGGTGATCGCTCCTTTGTTTACTTGTACTGCAACAAATATTCCATTTTTATATATGGGCATCAAAATTAAATTTGCCGATATTGAACCATCTACAATGAATATTAGTGTTGATAGTGTAAAAAGATTAATAAGTAGAAAAACTAAAGCAGTTATTTGTATGCATTATGGAGGTTTGCCCTGCGATTTAGATGAGCTTAGCAAACTTTGTAATAAATACAAAATTCCATTAATTGAAGATGCTGCGCACGCTCTTGGGGCAACTTATAATGGTAAACCAATAGGAAGTATAAGTGATTTTACAATGTTTAGTTTCCAAGCAATAAAACATATTACCACTGCTGATGGTGGAATGCTTTGTATGAAAAATAAAAAATTAATTAAAAAAGCTAAAAGAATAAGATGGTTTGGAATTGATCGTGAGAAAAAACAAAAGGCAACATGGGAAAACGATATTTTTGAAGTAGGTTATAAGTATCAAATGACAGATTTAGGGGCTTCAATTGGTTTAGAAGGTTTGAATGAATTTAAAAAAATTTTATCACACCGTCAAAAAATTTTTAATATTTATCATGAAAAATTAAGTAAAAATAAAAATATCTTGTGTGTGCATAAAGATGACAAAAAGAGAACTCATGCAGCATGGCTTTTTACAATTATAACAAGAAAAAAAGATTTATTACAAAAAAAATTAAGAGATAAAAGAATTGAAACTAATCAAGTGCACTTTCGAAATGATAAATATTCAATTTTTAAAAATTTCGTAAAAGGAAAAAAGTTTCCAAATATGGATTATGCTGAAAATAAATATTTAGCTATACCTGTTCACCATAAAGTTTCGACTCAGAAAGCAAAATATATTGCAGATTTAATTAATAAAATTATTTAAATGACAAAATTAATAGTAACTGGAGGTCTCGGTTTTATCGGAAGTAACTTAATTGAATATTTGTTGAAAAAAGGTCATCAAGTCGTAAATATTGATAAAGTTAGTTATTCGTCAAATTTTTATAATACAGAAACATTTAAAAACCATAAAAATTATAGATTTATAAAAACAGATATATCAAATAAAAAAAACATCCAATCAATAATAAAAAAAACAAAACCAAAATGTATTTTTAATTTAGCTGCAGAGACTCATGTTGACAGATCGATTGACAAATCAGAAAATTTTTTAAGATCAAACATACAAGGTGTACATTCTTTATTAGAGGCTTTGATCACTAACAGAGCAATTAAGTTGATACATGTATCCACTGATGAAGTTTATGGAAGTATTGCTGGAAACGTACGTGCCAATGAGAACCAATCCTATAATCCTCAAAATCCATATGCTGCAACTAAAGCATCATCTGACCACTTAGTTCGTTCTTATGTTAATACATATAATCTTAATGCTATTATAACAAATTGTTCTAATAATTATGGACCAAGGCAAAATCCTGAAAAATTAATCCCAAAAATAATCTATAACATTTTGAAAAAAAGGAATTTACCTGTTTACGGTAAAGGTAAAAATTCAAGAGAATGGATTTATGTTTTGGATCATTGTGAAGCGTTGTATAAAATTTATCAAAAAGGTAAAATTGGTCAAACTTATAATATTGGTTCAAATAAAAACTTGACTAATAAAGAATTAGTAAAAAAAATTATAGCGATTTGTAAAAGAAAAAAGATTTTTAATAAAAAATCAAAAATTTTATTTGTTAAGGACAGACCTGGTCATGATTTAAGATATGCTTTAAATAGTAAAAAAATTAAAGATAAATTAAAATGGTCGAGTAAAATTAGTATCAATGAGGGTCTTTTAAAAACAATAGATTGGTATAAAAACAACGAAAAATTTTATAAATTTGCTAGAAATAAAAAATTTTTTAAAAGGCTCGGTATAAAAAGATGATAAAAAAGGGAATAATTCTTGCTGGTGGGATTGGCTCAAGGATGAGTCCGATCACTAAATCAGTAAACAAACAACTTTTACCTATCTATGACAAACCACTAATTTATTATCCATTATCAGTTTTAATGCTCGCAGGAGTAAGAGACATTCTAATAATTGTAAACAAAGGTGTTATAAACCAATTTAAAAAGATCTTAAAAAATGGTGAAAATTTTGGCGTCAAAATTAGATATTTAGAACAAAACAAACCAAGTGGTTTACCTGAGGCTTTTAAAATTGGTAAAAACTTTATTGGTAATGACAATGTATCTTTAATTTTAGGTGATAATTTTTTTTACGGTCAAAGTTTATCAGAAAAACTTAAAAATTTATCAAAATTAAAAAAAGGGGCTTCTATTCTTGTTCATCCAGTAAATAATCCAAAGCAATTCGGAGTAGCTACAATAAAGAATAAAAAAATTATTAAACTTGAAGAAAAGCCTAAAAACACAAATTCTAATTTAGCAATAACTGGCTTATATTTCTTTGATAATTCTGTGATAAGTAAAGTTAATAAATTAAAAAAATCTAAGAGAAAAGAGTACGAGATAATTGATTTATTAAAATTATACAAAAAAAATAAATCGCTTAAAGCTGAATATCTGGGTAGAGGAGCGGCGTGGCTAGATGCTGGTACAATAGATGATTTTAATCAAACCTCATCTTTTGTATCATCGATTGAAAAAAGACAAGGATTAAAGATAGCTTGTTTAGAGGAAATTGCTCTCTCAAATAATTGGATAAGTAAAAAAGATGTATTAAATTCTATTTCTTTTTACGGAAATTGTGAATATTCAAGATATTTAAAAAAATTAATTTAACTTTTCTAAAATTTCAAAACCATTTTCACTATAAATCTTACTATAATTTTTTTTCAAATAATTATTCACAATTTTTAACCTTTTCTTCGTATTTATATTATCGGGATAGTATTTTGGAGAACTGTATATAATATATTTATGATCTGTATTTTTTAAATCTTTTACGTATTCATTTTCTAATTTTATTCCACTTATTAACCATGGAGAAAAATATTTATTACATGTTTTTTTTTTAAAAAAATAAGGTAGTGAAATATCTGTCGTAAAATTAAATATACATTCCTCATTATTGAAATATTTTGCACTTTTATTAATGAAATCTTTTGAATCTTGATCTAATAATTTATAATCATCTCCCAGAATTGATTGAGCTGAAAATTGATTTTTTTTGAAATTATTCAAATTAAATGTACTTAAACTTAAAAAAATTAATATAGTTACTATTAATAAGTCTAGGCGGTTTAAAAATTTTATTTTTAAATCTTTTTTTTGCAAATATTGTAAAAGGGACTCGATGGTAAAAAAAAATAAAATGATTAGAGGAAAATCAGAGGACATCCTAATATGCTGCGCATCTGATCTGCCTAGAGCGTTTTTATATGCAATAAAGCTCATAATTATAAAAAAAATCAAAAAAATCTTATCTTGTGGTGATCGATTGTTTTTAAAAAAAACCTCTCTTATTACAACTAGACAAGCTAATAATTGTAGTAATAATCCCTTGGTAGCTCTAAACCAATGTTTATCTTCCACATTAAAAATAGGTTGAGGATATTTTAAACCATGTACTAGATCTACATATTGGGCCATATAAATCAAATGATCTATAAAAGATAAAAATTCATTCTGGCCAACTAAAATAAATAATATAAACCAATAAATAATGTAAGTAGACAACAATTTATTTAAATTTTTAAATTCTTTAACAGTAATTAAATAGACCACTAAAAGTAAAAATAAAGAATTAATATAAATTCCTGTATCAATATGTAGAAGTGGAGTTAAGAAAGATATAAACGAAATTAAATAAATACTAATTGAGTTCCTGTAACAAATAAAATCAATTAAAAAAATAAAAAATAATAGATAGTAAAGATCTCTATAAGAAATTATCGAGTAATTCATTGGAAATTCAAAATTACTAAAGTTAATTATGATTATTGAAAGTATGACAAAAAATAATTGTTTATATCTTTTATCTAAAACACTTAAATTTATTAATTTAAAAACAAAAACAACTGATATAATTTTTAATAATATTACATAGTAAGACATAAATATTTTAACAGAACTTACTGAGGTTATATTAAAAATTTTCCAAGCTGCAGCTGCATAAAATATATCAGCCCCACCGTGACTACTAAATGCTGTAGACCAGATTCCCTCGCCTAAAGTAAAATTAAATGCTGGAGTAAGATAATCCCCATCATGTAAATAATCTAATTTTGTTAGCGTATGATCAAAGGAAACATACTGTGTAATTATTAATAAAAGAATGCCAAGAAAAAAATATTTTATTTCATCAAACTTTATAGATGATCTATAAGATTTATAACTAAAACTATTAAGTAAATTATCAATTTTTAATTTTTTTTTAAAAAAATAAATTTGGGATAAAAAATAAATAATCAAAGGAGCACTTATAATTACAACATATCTAATCGTATCATTGAGTGGATTGTAATTTTGTAGAGTTAAAAAACCTACTGTTTGATTGTGGTTTCTAAGAGGTATCGAAATATCATTCCATAAATAAGAAATTAGTATAAAAGAAAGAGATATTAAGCTAAATGTTATTAATTTTTTAAAAGTATTCAACATTTAAAATATATAAATGAAAGTCCATTCTTTTGCACATAAATTAATTTTGCTCCCTATATATTATATAGCCCATCACAATGTGTTTTTTGGTTATCTACATAAAATTTTTTTTAAAAATTTTAAATATAAAAATTTTAAATTTAATTTAGATGTTTTCAATTTACCCCTATCACACAGGTCTTCTTTTTTATTCAAAACCTATGAATATAATGACAGAAAAGTATGCGAAAATAATTTATCGAAAAAAAATAGGTGTATAGTTATCGGTGGAGGTATAGGTTTTATACCAACAATAGTTTATCACAAAACTTTCAATCCTGTTTTAATTTTTGAGATAAATAATAAAATAATTAAAAATCTTAAAAAAAATCTCCTACAAAATAAATGCAAATTTAAGCTATTTAATAACAATCTAACATTAGATAATAAAAAAAAAAGTACTAATTTTTATTTAAATGATAATTTCTTAGAAACTTCATCATACTTCAAAACAAAGATGAAAATTACTATTAAAAATATTTATCATAAAAGGGTAAAAAAATTATCAAATTTTAATACACTGATAATTGATGGTGAGGGGGTAGAGGAATATTATATAAAAAATATATCTAAAATTAAAAGTATAAAATATATTTTATTTGAACTTCATAATAATTTATTATCAAAAATAGAGGTTAGGAGAATTTTTACGAATTTAAAAAAAAATAAGTTTAAACTAACTGATAAATGTTTTAATTCTTATTACTTTGAAAGAAACTAAATAAATGAAAAAAATTTTGATTACTGGCGCTGCTGGATTTTTGGGGCAATTATCAATAGAGTACTTTAAAAATAAATATAAACTTTACTTAGTAGATAAGGTGCATGTAAAAAGCAAAAAATTTCTACAAATTGATATAACAAACAGCGCTGAAGTCGATAAAACTTTAAAAAGAATTAAACCTGATATTATTTTACATTACGCTTCCGAAATTTTCGATACTTATAAAAGATCTCAGATTAATTTAAATAATATTGACGGAACTTTAAACTTAGTAAAAGCAGCAAGAAAATATAAAACAAAACAATTTATTTTTACCTCTACTTTTTCAATTTTTGAAAAAAATTATGAAAATCTCATTGATGAAGTTGAACCAATATCTTGCAGCAATTACTATGGTTTATCAAAGGCTGAGACAGAAAGAATACTCTTAAGCACTGAAAAAAGTTTTAATGTGACAATTTTTAGATGCCCAGTTATTGTAGAAAAGTCACGTGCGCATAGACTTGGTATATTATTCGAATTTCTTAAAGATAATGCTACTTTATGGGTTCTAGGTAGAGGGGACAATAAAATACAATTTTTATCTGCTTTAGATTTATTTAAAATGACAGAAAAATCCTTCAAACTAAAAGGAAAAAATATATTCAACATCGGAACAGAAAAAGTTTTAACTTTTAAAGAAACATTTGAATTCTTGATTAAAAAAACAAAATCAAAATCTAAAGTGAGGCATTTTAACAAATTTTTTGGGATGATAATTTTAAAAGTTCTTTCATCATTAAGATTAATAAATTTCATAGATTATCATAACAAGTTGTTGGTTAGTAACATTGTTATGGATATCTCTAGAATTAAGAAAATTTTAAAATATAAACCTACTAAAAGTAACGCAGATTTATTATTAGATGCATACAATTATTATTTAAAAAATAACAATAAATCTAACTTTGGTTCTGCAAAGAAACCGAGCATGGGTTTATTTAGTCTGGTTAAGTTTGTATCAAAATATATATAGTTTTAATGGTAGCGAGGGGCGGATTCGAACCGCCGACCCCAGGCTTATGAGTCCTGTGCTCTAACCAACTGAGCTACCTCGCCAAACTAACTACTTTTATCTTAATCTATCAGTTATTCAATGTCTAAAATCAATAATTTTACTCTCGAAGTAATTATAATAATGATTGTAAATTTTGTGCCTTAAATAAGAATAATACATATATAAAAAATTGATGTGACTTAATAAATAATCAATAAAGGAAAAATTAATTTTGTTATTTTTTTTTAAAAATATTTTCCTAAATAAAAACATAACTTTTTTTGGCTTATATTTCTTATAATGATTAGAGATTTTTTTACTTTTTTTTTTAAAATTCAAATTTAATAATATTTTTGTTAAACTGCTAAAAGAGCTATACTCCAAAAAGTGTTTTTTTGACGAACTGTATTGATGAGATTTATGTCTATTAAATTTATATGATATAATTAATTTATCATTAATTGAAAATTCTGCACATGCCAATCCAAAAGACTCACCTAAACTCCTTGCATATATCATAGCATCACAAGTATTTATAAATTTCCTTTTAAATTTTTCATCTGCAGTGCCTTTTAAAAATTTTACTCTTGGGTGATTGTAAAATTTTTTTATATTTAAAAATAAAAAAATTAAGTCATTTCTTTTATTCACTGTTTTTATTATTGAATCTTTAACAAACTTTAAATCAAAACTACTTTCACCTCCATGACAACCCAAAACTATATTTTTTTTACCTATTTTTAATTTTTTTTTTAGGTCATGGTTTGTTTTAAAATGATCAACTATATATGGGACATATGGTATCTTTCTATTTGCAAACTTATGACTTAACCATTCAGAAATATAAGCGTATCTATATCCGTGCAACTGATGGAATCTTTGAGGAAAGAGTGCATGAATTATTGTATTAACTCTTGAAGAAACTAAATTATCTTTTTTCTCTCCACCTTTTTGCAAATAAATATATTTAAGACCATACTTATTTTTTAAACTGTCAATTTTACTAAACTTAGAAACTCCTACTACTTCAAATTTTTTTTTAAATTTTTTTATTACATCTCTTCTGTTAGCTTTAGTTTTATTATTATAAAATATGATTGAGTTATTTTTCAGAATTTTTTTATTATAGTATGCGTATTGATATGTGGAGTTAGCCATCCCCCGGTAATTCATAACATCAATATAGAAACCAATATTCATAAATTATTAAAGTTAGAATATTGTTTATAATAGCTATCTAAGAAATTTTATATATCTTATAATTCAAGATATTAAGGGATTAGGTAAAAATAAACTAAATTGTAAGGATTATTCCAAATACTGTAACTGCTGAAACAGCTGCAACACCTAAAGCCAAATTACGCTTTTTTTCTATTTTTTTTTCTTCATTTAATCTATTAAGTAAATCAGTAACTTTCACTCTATTGTGTGAATTATTTAATTCAATTTTATTATTTTCAAAATTTAGGTGCGTACTCATAGCCATTATTAAATCACATTACAGGATTTAAAAAATACGGTTAAAGGGCAAAATGGGTTCTAAAAATCAAATTGACCCAATTTGATTTTAAGATTTTAATAGCTTGTTATCAGGGTCGTGCAACGCTTTTTTCTCCAATTTAATAGCATATTTTTTTCCCTCTATTTCCACTTGTAAATTTGTTTGATCTTTTAAATGATTGTCTACATATGCTAAAAATATATTTTTTTTATAAAAGAAAGAATAATTTGCGCTTGTAGTGTGTCCTATAATCTTACTCTTACAAAAAAGTGGTTCGTCATGAAGAATTAGTGGTTTGCCTGGTTCAAAATTATGTTTTAGTGAGAAGAGTTCAAGTTTTTTTATTTTTGATTTCTCATTAAATTTTTCAAGTGCATCTCTACCGATAAAATTATCATCTTTTTTTAAATTAACAGCAAAAGATAAACCAGCTTCAAATGGATTGTTTTCTGAGGTAATATCATGACCCCAATGTAGAAATTTCTTTTCTAATCTTAATATATCTAACGCGTGCATACCAGCAAAAGTCAAATTAAATTTTTTTCCCATTTTTTTAATTCTATTAAAAATTGGCAATGTTTCTTTTACAGGAATATAAATTTCCCATCCAAGCTCGCCTACGAAAGATAATCTTTGGAACCAGACTTTACTTTTATTAATATTTAAAAATTTTCCTCTAGAAAAAAGAAAAGTTTCTCTACTAAAGTGATTTCCAAATAAATTAGTTAAAAACTTTCTGCTATTTGGACCAAAAATTCCAATACATGAATATTTTTCAGTTACATCCTCGAACTTCACTTTTTTTATTAAATTTTTTAAAATATGAGACTTATTGTGGCTTCTTGCTGCAGCAGGGCAAATAATTCTGAAATAATCTTTTTTTAAACAACTTATAGTAACATCGGCTTCTATACCTCCAGATGAATTGAGCATCTGAGTATATGTAGTTCTACCTTCGATATTTTTGATATTATTTGCACACAGGTACTGAAGTTGACTGTGAGCGTTTTTTCCGGATAACTCGAATTTTACAAAAGGTGTTAGATCAAAAAAGCCTAAATTGTTTCTTGTATCTAAACATTCTTTTTTTGCAGAATGGTACCAATTTTGAAATCCATAACTATATTTATAAATAGGTTTTTGCTTTTTAGAAAACCACATCGGCCTTTCATAACCAGCAATTTGTCCAAAACATGCCCCTAATTTTTTTAATTTATCGTGATAAGGAAGAAGTTTAATATTTCTTGACGTTTCTAATTGTTTGTATGGCCAATGCATCTTAAAAAGGTTTCCGAGTGTTTCGGTGGTCCTCTCTTTGATAAATTTTAAAGATGAGTTAAACTTTTCAAATCTTTTTACATCAAGACTTAATAAATCCTGATTTGAGTGACCTCTAATCATCCATTCAGCAATTGTTTTACCTGCGCCACCTGCTGATCCAATACCAATACTATTAAAACCACAGCAAACGTAAAAATTTTTTATTTCTTCCGTTTCACCCAAAAGAAAGTTACTGTCAGGTGTAAAAGACTCTGGACCTGAAAAATATTTTTCTATTTTAAGATCTTTAATATTTGGAATTCTTTTTCCAGCTAATTTATGGAGCATTTTTGTATAGTTTTTTTCTACCTTAAACTCCCCAAAAGAAAAGTTATTAGGCACTTTGCCTGTTTTTGAAAAAGCATTTTTGGCATTAGGTTCAAAAATACCAATCATGATCTTTCCATGATATTCTCTTATATATAGATAGGTGTCTGGATCTCTAAAAGTAGGTAAAATTTTTGGTAAATTTTTAAAATTTTCAGTAATCATATAAAAATGTTCATTAGGGTAAAGAGGTATGCTAACTCCAGCAGCCTCACCTATTTGCCTTGACCACATTCCTGTGCATAAAACGATATACTGACAATTTATAAAACCTAAACTAGTTTTAACTCCCCTGATTTGATTATTTCTTTTAGAAATTTTTTCTAATTTACAATTTTCAAAAATTTTAACTCCCTCTTTTTGAGCTGCCTCAGAAATATTTTTAGTTAAAATCTCAGGATCTGCTTGTCCGTCTTCTGGTATATAAAGGCCACCATGTACATCATTATTTTTTGCTATTGGATATAAATATTTAAATTTTTTTTTATCAATTATTTCTATTTCTAAATCAAATAATTTAGACATTGTTTTCTGTCTTAAATATTCTTGATACCTTGATTTGGAAGTAGCTATATTTATAGTACCTGTTTTCCTAAAACTTGTATCTTGACCTGTAATTTTTTCTAGTTCCTTGTAAAAATTTACTGAATTTTTTCTTATTTTTGTAATTTGAGGTGTTGTTCCTAATTGGGTTATCATACCGGCAGCATGCCATGTTGTACCTGATGTTAGAACATCTCTCTCAATTAATACTGTATCCCAACCATTTTTAGCAAGATGATAAGCCGTAGAACATCCTGCGATACCGCCTCCTATTACGACCACTTTAGCTTCATGTGGAAGAGATTTCATATTTTAACTATTCAATAAGTCTGAAGGTGAATGATATTCTAAATTGAAAGCGTCTGAAACGCCTTTATAAGTAATGTGTCCTTTATAAACATTTAATCCAGCTAAATAATTTTTATTTTCTTGAAGTGTTTTTTTATAGCCTTGGTCGGCTAACTTTAGCAACAAGGGTAATGTTGCTTTATTCAATGCCATTGTAGAAGTTCTTGGAACACCGCCAGGCATATTTGCAACACAATAATGAACAACTTCATCTACCAAATATGTTGGGTTTGCGTGAGTAGTCGGTTTGCTAGTTTCTACACACCCACCTTGATCTATTGCAACATCTACAATTACAGATCCTCTTTTCATTGATTTTATCATCTCTTTTGTCACTAGTTTAGGTGCTTCTGCACCAGGTATCAGCACCCCTCCAACTAGTAAATCACATTCTGAAATTAATTTTTTTAAATCTGTTTTATCACTTTGAGTTGGAATTATCTTATCTCCAAATTGCTTGTGAAGTTCTTCTAATCTTTTTTTTGACTTTTCAACTACATATACTTTTCCTCTCAGACCTGTTGCAATTATTGCAGCATTTTCTCCAACAACACCACCTCCTAAAATTACCACAGTAGCTGGATCTACACCTGGCGCACCACCTATCAATAGTCCTCTCCCTTTTTGATTTTTTTCTAAAGCATGAGCGCCAGCTTGAACTGACATTCTGCCTGCTACAGCACTCATGGGTGCCAACAAAGGTAAACGACCACTATCATCTGTAACTGTTTCATAAGCAATACATATTGATTTTGTTTTCATTAAGCCTAATGTTAATTCTTTAGCGGCTGCTAAGTGAAGATAAGTGTATATAATTTGACCTTCTCTTATCATTTTAACCTCATTCATTTGAGGCTCTTTCACTTTCACTATTAGATCAGCCTTTTTAAAAATTTCTTGTGGTGTTTTAATTATTTTTGCGCCGACTTTTAAATAATCTTCATTAGTAAACCCTGCTTCAAAACCACCGTTATGTTCAACTAATACTTCGTGACTTCTATTTGTTAAAGCTTTAACACTCTCAGGAGTTAAACCGATTCTGTGCTCTTGAAGCTTAATCTCCTTTGGGACTCCAATGATCATTTAAGACTTTGAATAGTTAGAAATACCTGTTCTTAATTTTTCAATAATTTCATCAATATGTTTCTTTTCACATATAAATTGAGGGGCAATTATAAGAGTGTCTCCAGTATTTTTAAAATTTACGCCTGCGTCATAGCAATGTTTAAAAGTTTGGAAACCAGATTTTCCGGGTTTATCTTTCATCTCCATTTCGATACCTCCCATCATTCCATAACCTCTGATGCTCACAATCTCTTTTAAATCTTTTAAAGAATGTAAGCCATCTTGAAAATAGGGCGACATTTCTTTTGCTCTATTAAAAATATCTTCCTTATCAAAAATATCTTGCACGGCTAAACCTGCTGCTACAGCTGCAGGAATTCCTGAATAAGTATAACCATGAAATAATTCAGGTGTGCCCTCTGGGTTTTTAGAAGAGTCTAAGACAGCATCATATATCTCTTCTTTTACAGCAACAACCCCCATAGGAATAACACCGTTAGTTGTGGCTTTAGCCATAGTAATCATATCAGGTGTTACACCAAACTCTTGTGATGCAAACGCAGAACCAGTTCTGCCCCAACCAGTTATAACTTCATCAAAAATTAAAAGTATTCCATGTTTATCACAAATTTCTCTTATTCTATTTAAATAACCTTTTGGTGGAACCAAAGTACCTGTTGATCCAGCGATAGGTTCAACTATACAAGCGGCAATATTTTCTCCTCCGAAATTCATAGCTATACGCTCTAAATCTTCTGCCATTTCAACACCAGTATCAGGTTGACCTTTTACAAACTTATGCTCAGGTAAATGAGTGTGCCTCATATGTTGGACGCCAGGCATTAAAACACTTGCAAAAGTTTTCACATTATTAATCATTCCTCCGACAGTAGTCGCTCCAATATTCATTCCATGATAGCCTCTTTCACG
>MDTG01066231.1_pt1 | contig 15052 bp, 21 predicted proteins | sample 811421 | NCBI WGS metagenome assembly MDTG01 (sample SAMN05326645, study PRJNA326480) | marine metagenome | isolation source: seawater | place: Pacific Ocean: South East | collected 2011
CCTGAACCTTTTTTAACCCAGACTTTTGCAATAGATCTTTTTCTTCTACCAGTTGCATATTTACTGTCTTTAAAATCAAGTTTAATTTTTTTTGGTTTAGATGTTGATTGGCTAACTTGTTCCATTATTTTACAATATTTCTTTTATTCAATTTCTCAAACTCAATAACTTTTGGTTTTTGAATTTCATGTGGATGTTTTTCTCCACTATAAACTTTCAATTTAGTAAGTTGTTTTTTTGCTAAAGGACCGCCAGGTAACATTCTTTTAACCGCTAACTTTAAAAGTTGATCAGTTTTATTTTTTTCAACAAAAAATGAAGGTGTTGACTCTTTAATTCCACCAGGATGACCTGTGTGTCTGTAATATTTTTTATTTTCAAATTTTTTACCAGTAAACTTTATTTTATCAATATTAGTTACAACAACAAAATCTCCATTGTCCATATGTGGGTTGTATGTGGGTTTATTCTTACCTCTTAAAACTTTTGATATATAAGCAGCTAGTCTCCCAACAACTGCATTTTGGGCATCTATTAAATACCAGTCTTTTTTAATATCTTTTTTTTTAATAAATGGAGTCATGATAGATGGCGATAGATACAAAGATTGAGTAATAAAGTCAATTTAATTTGCTCTTAAATAATATAGATTTAATGCGCTAAAAACTAACAAGACGCTACTAATCTGATGCAAAGAAGCTAAATAAATATTAAGACCACTTAATAAAGTAAAAATTCCTAATACAACCTGTACAAATAAAAAAAACAGCAATACATTTAAGGAATTATAAAGGTTAGATATTTTTTTTTTATAAATAAATACTGCTACAAATATAGAATATAAAAATATTAAATATGCCAAATTACGATGATAAAATTGTACTAATGAGTGAGTGTCAAGTTCAAAAATATCACTAATTTTTTTAATAGAAAAGTCGTTTGGAAAATAAGTATTCCCCATCAAGGGCCACGTTTGATAAATTTGCCCCGCATCTAAACCAGATACAAATGCACCCATTATTATTTGAATAAAAATCAGTAAAATAAAAAATTGAAATAGCAAGTTGCTTTTAGAAAATTTAAAAAATACTTTATTTTTATTTGTAATAATATTTTTTATAAGCCAGAAAATTGTAGAAATTATTAATATAGCAGTTGATAAATGAATTGATAAGCGATAATGACTAACTGTTATATCGTTAACAAGACCACTCATAACCATATACCACCCAATTATTCCTTGAAAAACTATTAAAACAAAAATTAAAAAACAAATATTAATATGTTTTTTTTTAATTTTCCCTGAAAAATAAAAATAAATTAAAGGTATGAAGAAAAACAAACCTATAAATCTTGCAATAATTCTATGAAGATATTCCCAATAAAAAATAACTTTAAATTCATCAATATTCATATTGAAATTTAATAACTGATATTGAGGAATCTTTTTATATTGATAAAAGTAAAGCTCCCAAGTATTGTTATCTAAAGGTGGTAATATTCCTCTAAATAATTCCCATTCAGTTATTGAGAGACCTGAATTTGTAAGTCTCGTTAAGCCTCCGACTATAATTATAAAAAATACTAATATTAAAGAAACGATCAACCAATAGAGAAATAATCTATTTATTTTTTCTTCTTTTGCATTCATAATTTCTAATATATATTTATTTTATAAATCTTAAATTTTAATATTGTCGCTATGATAAACAAAAAAATACTAAAAATTAGAAAAGAATTAGATAAATTAGATAATATTCTATTACAAGTGATAAAAAAAAGAGCAAATCTTATAGACATAGTTATTAAAAATAAGAAATTTAAAAAAGATATAATAGATAGGAAAAGAATTTCAGTAATACTTAAAAATATTTCAAAAAAATCAAAACAAAGAAATATAGATCCAGAAATTACCTATAAAATATGGAAGTCAATGATTAATGCTTTTATTGATTATGAATACAAAAATTTTAATAAAAAGTAATTATTTGCTGTGTGGAGGAAGTTTTTTTTCAACAAAATACTCATGTTTTCTAGTATTTGGATTATATTTTTTTAACTTCAGTTTATTTTTAACTTTTTCACCTTTAGTTGGCTTTTTTGCATAGTAAATAAATTTGCTATCGGGATTATTTTCCGGAACCATGCGTACCTTAAGATGTGTTTTTTTTGCCATAAGTCCTAATTTTCTTAATTTTTTCTAAAAGCGATTTACTTTTAGATTTAATAAATTTTTTATAATAATCAGCTTTTAAACTATGAGAGTCGTGATCGTCAAGTTTATTTGTATTGTTACCTAACAAATTTTTAACACCTGAAATAGTCATGCCTTTGTTTTTAAGTAAAAATTTTACCATTTTGATTATTTCTACCTGTTTAGAAGTATAGTATCGTCTATTATTAATCTTTTTAGGTTTTATTTGCTTAAACTCTTTTTCCCAATATCTTAAAACATGATTTTGCGGTTTTTTAGTAACAGGATCAATTAAATTTAAAATTTTAGACATCTCAGAAATAGTAATTAATTTATCCATGTAAACTAGTTTAAGTTCTTAAAAATCTTTCTTGAAGGAGTAAAACTTACAGATTTCCTTGATGTGATAATGAATTCTTCTTTAGTCTTGGGATTTCTACCTAATCTTTCTTTTTTGTGAATTATTTTAAAAGATCCCACATTTTTTATGTTTAAATTACCTACTTTAATATTTTTAATAATAATTTCTAACAAATCATCAATAATTTTTTTAGAAAAATTGAGAGAAAAACCAGTTGTGGTCTTTAAATTTTTTGCTAAATCAATTTTTTTAAATTTGTTATTCAATACTAGTAGAATGTTTTAAATTTTTCTTTATTTCAGACATCAAATCACCTTTAACTATCTTATAGCATAAATCTATTGAATGATAAAAGCCCATTGAGTCAATTCCACCATGACTTTTAACAACAGGTCCATTTAAGCCAAGAAATATAGCACCGTTATATTTTCTTGGATCTAATTTATCTCTAAATTTTTTTAATGAAACATAAGAAAAAATTAGAGAAAATTTTGAAAATATGTTTTCGGTTAATGATTTTTTAAGATTTTTTATGATAAATTTGGCAGTACCTTCTGCAGTTTTTAAAGCTATGTTACCAGTAAAACCATCTGTAACAATAACATTTGAGTCACCACTCATGATATTATTTCCTTCGATATATCCTTTAAAAATAAAATTATCGTCTCTAGATAAATCTTTTAATCTTTTAGAAGCAACTTTAAGCATTTCTGTCCCTTTAATTTCTTCTGATCCAACATTTAATAAAGAAACTTTTGGTTTTTCATCCGGAAATAGTGATTTAAAAAGAGCTGAACCCAGTTCAGCAAAATCAACAAGATTTTGTTCGTTGCATTCTATATTTGCACCTAAATCTAATACTACATTCATTCTATTTTGATTAGGCCACAAACCTGCTAAAGCTGGTTTGCTTACCCCATTCATCATTTTTAAAATCATTCTAGATATAACTAATAAAACTCCTGTATTACCAGCGGACAAACTAATATCTGATTTACCTTCTAGTTGATGTTGAATACAATTCCACATACTAGAATTTTTAGAATTTTTGACGGCTGTCATTGGAGTTTCTTCATCCGATATTATTTTATCAGAATTAATAATATTAATTAATTTTGATGTTATATTATATTCTTTAAATTTATTTTTTAAAACTTCCTCTTTACCAAAAATATTTAAAATAAAATCGTCTTTAGACTTATTCTTATTCAAAAATATTTGAATAGCACGTATTGTTTTATCAGGGGAATTATCACCACCCATTGCATCTATTGCAATAGAAAATTTTTTAACCATAATAATAAAAATTAAATATCTAAGATTTTTTTGCCGTTATAGTAACCTGACTTCAAATCAATATGATGTGAAAGTTTATATTCACCACTTTTCTTATCTTCAACAACGTTTACTGAAGATAACTTATGATGAGATCTTCTCATTTTTTTTTTAGAAGTCGATGTTTTTCTTTTAGGTACTGCCATAACTAATTCTATAATTTTTAGATTCTTTTATCATATTATTCAAAGAAAGTTCAAAGCAAAAATTAAAAAAGCCATTAAAATATTGATCCATATCTTCATAATTTACCTGCTTTTTATGATCTTTTTGAAGAAAGTACTTTATAATAATTTTTTTATTTACTTCAAACTGTATATCACTAGACTTTTTTAAATCTATTTTAAGTAAAATATCGTACAAAATTTTATTCAAATCTTTCATTTTTTTATTTACGGAAACATCCCCAAAGCCCAACTCTCTTAGATTATTTTCAATACTGTGAAATAAATTATCATAGGATTTTTGATCAAATTTTTTACCTTTTTTATTGAAAATTATCATCAAAATAGAAAAGTGAAAAAACATTAGAGTAATTCTCGTTTCAAAATTATCATTTAACTTAATATGATCGTAAAAGAATAAATTTCTGGATAGACTTAATAATGTATTATATAAATCTGCATTATGTCTTTTAAAATTAAATATCATTTTTCTATAGTACTGCTGTTGCTATTTATTAATTTAGTTGGTTGTAAATTACAAGATCCATATAAAAATCATGGTATAACATTTCTAGATAATAGATCAAAAAAATTAACTATTAATAAATCAAATTTTAATGATGTTATCAATGTCATGGGTCAACCGCACACAAAATCAATTGGTGACGATAACACATGGATTTATATTGAGAGAGTACTAACTAAAGGTGAATATCATAATTTAGGAAAAAATATCTTAAAAAGTAACAATGTTTTAGTTTTAGAATTTGATAAATACGGTGTTTTATCTAATAAAAAACTTCTAAATAAAAGTGATATTAAGAAGCTTAATTTCTCGCAAAATGAAACAAAAAATGAAATTACAAAGAAAACGTTTGTTGAAAAATTTCTTAGTAGTATTAAATCTAAAATGTATAGTAATAGATAATAAATTATTAGTGAGCTATTACCGCTAATAAAAGCAAAGCAACTATATTTGTTATTTTTATCATTGGGTTAATAGCTGGGCCAGCTGTATCTTTGTATGGATCTCCTACAGTATCACCCGTGACAGCAGATTTATGAGCTTCTGAGCCTTTACCTCCAAAATTTCCATCCTCAATGTATTTTTTTGCATTATCCCAAGCGCCTCCGCCAGCAGTCATTGATACCGCTACAAACAATCCAGTAATGATTACTCCTAGTAACATTGCGCCTAATGATGAGAGAGCCGCCTCCATACCACCGATTTGTAAGATAATAAAATAAAGAGCTATTGGAGATAATACAGGTAACAGAGATGGAATTATCATCTCTTTAATTGCTGCCTTAGTCAATAAGTCAACCAACCTTCCATAATCAGGTTTTCTTTTACCTTTCATTATTCCAGGTATCTTTTTAAATTGTCTTCTTACTTCAATCACAACTGCCCCGCCAGCTCTTCCAACAGCTTGCATACCCATTGAACCAAATAAATAAGGAAGCATTCCACCTATCAATAGGCCAGCCACAACAAAAGGATTGGATAAATCGAATGTTACAACTATCCCCTCAAGAGCAGAACCTTTTACAGTTGAAAAATACTTAATATCCTCAGTGTATGCTGCAAATAAAACTAAAGCACCTAGACCAGCTGATCCAATGGCATAACCTTTCGTAACTGCTTTTGTTGTATTGCCCACTGCATCTAAAGCATCTGTAGTTTTTCTTACATTTTTTGGTAGTTTAGACATTTCAGCAATTCCACCAGCGTTATCTGTGACTGGGCCATAAGCATCTAATGCAACAACCATTCCTGTAAGTGCCAACATTGATGTGACTGCAATTGCTATACCATATAATCCTGCGAGTTGATTGGTGTATAAAATTCCTGCAACAATAATTAAGGCAGGTATAGCTGTCGCTTCCATTGATATCGCTAAACCTTGAATAACATTTGTACCATGACCAGTTGTAGAAGATTGGGCCACTGATTTAACAGGTCTATAATTTGTCCCGGTGTAATATTCTGTAATCCAAATAAGCAAACCTGTAATTATAAAGCCAACAACACCACAAAAATATAAATCCATTCCAGTGAAAATTTTAGCACCGTTACTATATGATTCTGTTAAACCAACAATAGAGCTTGTTACAGGGTATAAAATTAAAAGAGATGTAACGGCAGTTACAATAAACCCTTTATATAATGCGCCCATTATATTTTTACTCTTTCCAAGTTTAACAAACCATGTACCTATAATTGATGTTAATATACAGGCTCCACCTATTGCTAAAGGATAAATCATTAAATTAAAATCTGATGGAAAAAAAATTGAAGATAAAACCATTGTTGCTACTATTGTAACTGCGTAAGTTTCAAATAAATCAGCAGCCATACCAGCGCAATCACCAACATTATCACCAACGTTATCCGCTATTACAGCAGGGTTTCTTGGATCATCTTCTGGGATTCCTGCTTCAACTTTTCCAACTAAATCTGCACCAACATCTGCACCTTTGGTAAAAATTCCACCTCCAAGTCTTGCAAAAATTGAGATTAATGAGGCACCAAATCCTAAAGCCACCAAACCATTGATAACTTCTCTGTTATCTACATTTAAATTAATTAAAACTATATAATATAGTGTAATTGATAATAAGGCCAAGCCTGCAACTAACAAACCTGTAATTGCCCCAGACTTAAAAGCAATTGTTAGACCAGATTGTAAACTTTTTCTTGCAGCTTCAGCGGTACGAACATTTGCTTTAACTGATATAAGCATACCAACATAGCCCGCTACGCCTGACAAAAAAGCACCAATAAAATATCCAACTCCTACAAGATAACTAAAAAAATAAGTTACAATTGCAAGAACAATTACACCTACAATCGCAATAGTTTTGTATTGCCTGTTTAAATATGCTTTTGCACCGATCTGAATTGCTTCAGCAATTTCTTGCATTCTAGCATTTCCAGGACTTGCTGAAAGTATTTGTCCTGAGAGTAAATAACTGTACGCTACCGCTAAGACGCCAGCGAATGAAATTAAGTATAATAATTCTAAATAATCTAACATGATGTAAAGGGCATAAATGCCAAATAAATATTAAAAACGCAAGCTAAACTTCAATAAAATAACAATTTTTTAATCACCTTTTCTTAACTCTTTAGCTATTTTATCAAGTATAGCGTTCAAATAACCAATTTGGATTTTTTCCAAGAAATGTTCAGAAGCTAACAAATACTCATTTATAATAACCTTTATTGGCGTAGAATGTTTGAACATAAGTTCAAATACTGCGGCAAATAATATAATTTTTAATAATTTGTCAGTTTTTAATAAATTTATATCATTAGATAAATGTAAATTTATTGTTTCTTCAATTAGCTCTGATCTTTCCAATGTTCCAGTTACTACATCTTTAATAAATTTCTTATACTGGCTTTTTGGGTAATCAATTATAGAATCTGGATTCATTAAGGAATTATAAAGTTTTTGAATTATTCTTATTCTTGGAGTTGAATTTTTAAATTTTTCTGGGCTCATTTGTCAGAATAGATATCACTGCATTTGCAGCTTCCGCCCCTTTGTTAGCTTTATTAATATTTGATTTTTCACTTCTTTGTTTTGCTTGCTTAAGATTTAAAGCAGTAATAACTCCATTTCCTATTGGCTTATTAAAATTAATAGAGAGATTCAATAAAGCATTAAATGTTGATGAGCATATTAAATTAAAATGAGGCGTTTGGCCCTTAATTACACAACCTAGTGCTAAAAAACCGTCAAATCTCTTTATGTTTTTTCTAATAGCAATAGGAATCTCGTAAACACCAGGCACATCTATAATATTTATATTATAGTTCGCATAAATTAATTCTTTTTTAGCCGCTGTAATTAGATTTTTAGATATTTCTTTATAATAGTTAGAATTAATTATTAATATTTTTTTCATTTTATTATTATTTGTTTTTTTATCTTAAGTCCAAACCCTTCAAGACCTATAATTTTTTTTCTACTTCTGGAAATTAGTATCATATTCTTAACGTTAAGATCTTTTATAATTTGAGCTCCAATGCCATAATATCTTAAAGTATTAGTGCTATAGTCTTTAGAGACAGTTTTATTGTTATTAATTACTAATAATAAAAAGCTTTTAAATTTTGATAAAATTTTTAAAGATTTTTTAATATCGGGGTTATTCAAAATATCTTTACTTCTTAGTTTATTGGAGATCACTCTGATTGGTATAGATTTATTTGGATTTAAATTACCTTTCGAGATTGCTAAATTAATATTGTTTTCTAACTTATTTTTAAAATTATAAATATTTACTTTACCAAACTTGTTTGAGTTTATAACTTTTAACGATAATCTTATAATTAGTTTTTCGTATTTTAATCTATAAGATATAAGGTCTTCGATTGAAGCTAATTTAATTTTGTGTTTTTTGGCAAATTTAAATAGATCATTTAACCTAGCCATGCGACCATCTTCATTCATTACTTCGCAAATTACAGAACTTGGGTTTAAATTCGATAATTTAGAAATATCTACAGAAGCCTCTGTATGTCCTGCCCTTTCTAAAACCCCACCATTTCTTGCAACTAATGGAAAAACGTGGCCAGGAGAAACTATGTCATTTTTTTTTACTTTAGGATTGATCGCAGTTTTAATTGTTTTAGCTCTATCCTGCGTAGAAATTCCAGTTGTAATTCCACGTTTTGCTTCAATTGAAACTGTAAATGCTGTCTGCATTCTAGATTTATTAATTGGAGACATTAAAGGTAATTTTAAATTATCTATTTGTTTTTTCGTTAAAGCTAAACAAATTAAACCTCTACCGTGTTTAGCCATAAAATTTATACTCTGAGAATTACATTTTGAGCCAGGTATTATTAAATCGCCTTCGTTTTCCCTATTTTTGTCATCTACCAGAATAAACATTTTACCTTTTTTAGCGTCTTGGATAATTGATGAGATTTTAGAAAATTTATTTTTAGGCATTTAGTTTGAATATTTATATATATATTTACTGAATATATCTAATTCAACATTAACTAAATCATTAGGTTTTAACATCTTAAGATTGGTAAGTTTTAATGAATGTGGAATAACATTAATCTCAAAAGAATTTGAAGTAACTTTTGATAAAGTCAAAGATACACCATTAATTGAAATTGATGCCTTTTCAATTAAAAATTTGTTTAACTTTTTATCTAAGTTTTTAAACTTAATCAGCCATGTCTTGTCAATAAAAATTATTTTCTTAACTTTCGCTGTAGTATCTACGTGCCCCTGAGTGTAATGACCAGATATTTTTTGTCCATAAGAGAGAGATTTTTCTAAATTAATTATTTGTTTAATTCTTAAAAATTTAAGATTTGATCTCTTTAAAGTTTCACTTGAAATATAAAAATAAATTATATTTTTACTAATTTTTTCTATAGTTAAACACACTCCGTCAAAACTAATTGACGCTCCTAAATCTTTATGACTCAATTTTAAATTTGTTGTAATACCCACGGATAAACTATTTTTATTTTTTTTAATAACTTTTATTTTTCCTGTATTATAAATAATTCCGTTAAACATTTTTAAAATTCATTTTTATATAGTTTATCATTATTTAAATTAATTGTTATTGACTTAGTTAAAAATCTTTTCAAAAAACTTGAGGGGGTATTATTTTTACCATTTTTTCCCAATTTAATACTACTTTTGCAAATATATAAATCATTAAGTGCTTTATTCTCAATTAAGGCTTTAAGGAAAGTTAAACCTGTTTCAAAAAAAATTCTTGAATAACCTAATTTGTAAATTTTTTTATATAATAAAAAAAAATCTTTTTTATTTTCAAGTGAATTAATTAAAATTATTTTATATCCTAACTTTTTATATATTAGGATTTTTTTTTTTTGATTTATAGAGGTAATTAAATAAGTATTTCTTTTTTTTGTTAGATTATTTAGAAAAAGGTTCTTTTTTAACTTTAAATTAATATCAATTATAAATAAATCAGGTTTATAGTTATTAAGACCCTTTATTCTACAATTAAGTAAAGAATTATCAAAATTTATAGATTTGGATGTAGAAATAATTGAATCATGCTTAGATCTAAGTAAATGAACAATTTTTCTTGATTTATCATTTGTTATCCATTGTTTTTTTTTATTTATAGAAAAATAATCCTTGGATATAGCTATTTTAGCCGAAACGTAGGGCATATTTTTCTTTTTATTAATAAAATAACTTTTGTAAAAATTTTTATATTTTTTTGTTTTAATTAAATTAGCTTTAATTCCTTTTTCATTTAAAATTTTCTTTGCTTTTTTAAATGTTCTGTTATCGGGATCTTCAAAAGAATAAAACACACTCTTAATTTTTTTTTTAATAATAAGATTTGTACAAGGCGGAGTTTTTGCATAATGAGTGCAAGGTTCTAGTGTTGTATAAAGAGAAGCTCCAGCGGTATTATTAATATTATTTAAAGCATTAAATTCTGAATGCGGCCTTCCATTGATTGATGTAACTCCTGAGGATATTACTGTGTCATTTTTAACAACAACTGAACCTACTGAAGGATTTAATCCAGTTTTTCCTAAATTTTTTTCTGCTAATTGAAAAGCTAATTCTAAATAAAAATTATGAATTTTTGTCATCTAAATTGCCTATAAATTGTTCAAAATCTTTTGCTTCTTTAAAATTTTTATAAACTGAAGCAAAACGAACATAAGCAACTTTATCCAGTGAAGACAAACCATCCATAATAAATTTACCGATTGTAGGTGTAGGTATTTCACTTTCACCTAGTCCTTCAAGGTTTCTTACTATCTTAGAAATAAATTTTTCAATTGTTTCAGAGTCAATTGGTCTTTTTCTTGTAGCTATTCTTATTGATTTTGAGATTTTATCTCTGTCAAATGGTTCTCTATTGCCATTTCCCTTTATTACAGTAAGTTCTTGAAATTGAACGCGTTCAAAAGTTGTAAATCTCTCTTTTCTATCGCAACCACATAATCTTCTTCTTCTAATAGCTGTTCCATCTTCAGTAGGTCTTGAATCTACTACAGAGGTATCTTTTTCTCTACAAAAGGGACAAAGCATAAATTTATCTAATTCTCATATATAGGAAAAGCAGCGCAAAGATCAATTATCTCTTTTTTAACTTCATTTTCTATTTTTGAGTTATCTAGTTTATTAACACTTAATCCTTTTACTACTTTATGAATTAAACTAGCAATTAATTTAAATTCATTCTCACCAAAACCCCTTGTGGTACAAGCAGGTGTTCCTAGTCTTATACCTGATGTAATCATTGGACTTTCAGTATCAAATGGTATTCCGTTTTTGTTACATGTAATATTAGATCTACCTAAAGATGCCTGGGCATCTTTACCAGTAACATTAAACGATCTTAAATCTAAAAGCATTAGATGTGTATCGGTTCCACCAGAAAAAATCTTAAAACCTTTTTCTGTTAAACATTCCGATAAAACTTTAGCATTTTTAATTACATTTTGAGTATACGTTTTAAAATCATTAGATAGAGCTTCTTTGAAACAAACTGCTTTAGCAGCTATGACATGCATTAAAGGACCTCCTTGCAAGCCAGGAAAAATTGCACTATTAAATTTTTTAATTAACTCTTCGCTGTTTGTTAAAATAATTCCACCTCTTGGACCGCGTAATACTTTATGGGTAGTTGATGTGACTACATCAGCATACTTAGTTGGGTTAGGGTAAGCTCCACCAGCAACTAAACCAGAAAAATGAGCCATATCTACAAGCAAGTATGCTCCAACTTTATCACTTATCTCTCTAAATTTTTTAAAATCAATTATTCTTGAATAAGCACTCCCTCCTGCAATTATTATTTTTGGTTTATTTTCAAGTGCTAATTTTTCTACTTGATCATAATCTATTAAACCTGTTTCCTTATTTACTTCATAGTGTACAGCATTAAACCATTTTCCTGATTGAGCTGGTTTTGCACCATGAGTTAAATGACCTCCTGAATTTAAACTCATCCCTAAAATTGTGTCACCTGGTTTTATAAGCGCTAAATAAACTGCACCGTTAGCTTGAGCACCAGAATGAGGTTGGACATTTGCAAACTTGCAATCAAATAATTTTTTAGCTCGATCAATTGCTAAATTTTCTGAAACGTCAACGTGTTCACATCCACCATAATATCTTTTTGAAGGATAACCTTCAGCGTATTTATTAGTTAAAACTGAACCTTGAGCTTCTAACACGGCTTTTGAAACTATATTTTCTGAAGCGATCAACTCAATATGATTTTGTTGTCTTATGAATTCATCCCTTATAGTATTATATAATTCTTTGTCAGCATCTTGTAATTTTAATTTAAAGAAACTATTTAAATATTCATTTATTTTTATCGCTGTGGACATTATTAAATTTTTTTAACTCTTTTCAAATGTCTACCACTCTCAAATCTAGTTTTTAAGAAAATTTCAACTAACTTTAGTGATAAACTTTTTTTTGTTAATCTAGCACCTAATGCAATTATATTAGCATTATTGTGTTGTCTAGACAATCTAGTAGACCTTAAATTATAGCAAACGGCAGCCCTTATACCTTTAGTTTTATTGGCACTTATAGCCATACCTGTGCCCGAACCGCACACAAGTATACCAACATCACTTTTTTCTGTTTTTATACGTTTAGCTAATTTTTTTGCAAAATCTGGATAATCTACAGATTTATTGTTGTATGGTCCTAAATCAAATATTGATACATATTTATTAATAAGATGATTTTTAATATTTTCTTTTAAATTAAAACCAGCATGATCAGAGGCAATACAAACTTTTTTAAATAAAAAACTCAATTTAATTAAATTTATAATTTAATACACAAGCAACAAGATGTACTCTATTTTCTTCTCCGCCATTAAATGCATTATGATATTTAGTATTATTAGTAATCCAGACAGATCCATCAGCTGGCATATGTTTTGCAATGCTGTCTATTACCATTAAACATCCTGGATTTGTAATTATGGGAATGTGTAATCTTGGTTCTGGATCTCTGTGCCAACTCAAAGTTGACCTTGGTTCTTTTAGTAAAATTCTTAATCTTCCAAGTTTAAATTTTGAAGATAAAACATCGAAAACTTCTTTGAAATAAGTGTTTTCATAATCTGGAATAAACTCTGAATACGCTGATTCATTAATGTTAATATCTCTGGAAACTTCTTTTCCCGAGCTATCTGGCTTAGTCCAATAAACACCTCTTGCTTTATGACCTTTAACTGACTCTGGATCACCAGGAATTCTAGTTAGGCATATTGCGCCAAAATGAGAAATACCTCCACCGTCATCAAATTTTTTAGTGTTGATAATTTGGCTATATGCATTTTGTAGTTTTTTAATATCAAATTTAATATTTTGTTTTTGAAAATCATTAAAACTTAAAATTTTTTCATCTCTTTTTAAGTCTAAGTTGACTATCTTTTTTGAATCTGTGTCCATGTGTTATTGTTATTTACCTTTTTGTAATATATATTTGTATAATAGTTTTGTCGCATTATAAATTAAATTAACTCATGATTACTGGTAAATTTCCCAATTTAAGACTACGTAGAACTAGAAAATACATGTGGTCTAGAAGACTAATTCAGGAAAACAACTTATCAAGTGGTGATTTAATATATCCTATATTTTTAATAGAAGGAAAAAATAAAAAACAATCCATTAAGTCAATGCCTAATATATACCGATATACAGTGGATAAATTAGGAGGTGTAGTAAGCAGTGCTATAAAAAACAAGATACCTATGATTGCTTTATTCCCATCAACACCCAGTAAAAAAAAAGATAAGCATGGGAGTGAAGCATTAAATGAGGAAAATTTAATTTGTAAAGCTACGCAATATATAAAGAAAAAATTTAGAAATGACATTGGCATCATGTGTGATGTTGCTTTAGATCCATATACTTCACACGGTCATGACGGTTTATTAAAAGGTAATTATGTTTTAAATGATAAAACAATAGAAATTTTAACCAAACAATCATTGCTATTAGCTGAGATGGGTTGTGATATAGTTGCTCCATCAGACATGATGGATGGTCGTATTGGAAAAATACGTAAATACTTAGACAAAAATAAATTTCAAGATGTTCAGATACTTTCATATGCTGTAAAATATGCATCTAATTTTTATGGTCCATTTAGAGATGCTGTTGGATCTAAAAAATTTTTAAAAAGTGATAAAAAAAATTATCAGATGGATTTTTCAAATAGTATGGAGTCTTTAAGAGAGGTTGCTCTAGATATTAAAGAAGGGGCTGATATGGTTATGGTTAAACCTGGAATGCCCTATTTAGATATAATTAAAACAGTAAAAGATAATTTTAAAATACCTGTTTTGTCTTATCAAGTTTCGGGTGAATATAGTTTAATAAAAAATGGGATTAGAAATAAATTAATTAATGAAGAATCTATTATTGAAAGTTTAATGTGCTTTAAAAGAGCGGGTGCTACAGCCATTGTTTCATATTTTGCTTTAGAAATAGCAAAAAAACTAAAAAACTAATTATAATAATTTTCTAAGAGAACTCTTGATTTTGGAAATAAAATATTGTTCGGAATAAAAAATTTATTTTGCATAACCTGTCTTGTAAAATAAAGTGATTTTTTAATTAACATATTTGTAAAATTTTGTGGTATTTTTTTTATAGCCAAATAATTAGGAACTTCATAAATGTACCCATCAATCTTAATTTTTTTTGTATCAATCATATCAATTTCATTTTGATTTTGATTTAAATTGGTATCGTAACCTAATTCTTTAATAAGATTTAATTCGAAAAAAATATATATGAAAATCCAATTCTCTAAATTTATTGAGTTTATCAAATTTTCAAATTTGTTATAAATTTCTTTATTTGGTTGTGATGTGGGTAATAGAATATTTAACAAAGAGCAAACAGATAGTAATGCAGAGGTTCGTTCTTTATCATTAAAATATAATGGTGAAATAGGTTTAATTAATTCTGTTTTAAAA
>MDTG01014175.1_pt1 | contig 15051 bp, 16 predicted proteins | sample 811421 | NCBI WGS metagenome assembly MDTG01 (sample SAMN05326645, study PRJNA326480) | marine metagenome | isolation source: seawater | place: Pacific Ocean: South East | collected 2011
CGGGTGAGTTAGGGATCATTGATTTTCAGGATGCCGTAATTGGTCCAATCACCTACGACCTTGCCAGCCTTTTGAAGGACGCATTTGTTAGTTGGGCAGAGGATGACGTTGATCGCTGGATCAAATACTACTGGCAAGAGGCGAGAAAAAGCAATTTGCCAGTTGGGCATAGCTTTCAAGAGTTTCGAAAACGGTTTGACCTCATGGCAGTACAACGGCATTTAAAAGTGCTGGGCATATTTTCCCGGATTTGTTACAGAGATAAAAAACCCAAATATTTGACAGACGCTCCCCGTTTTTTAAAATACTTAGACGTCATCTGTTCCAGAAATGACGAGCTAGAGCAACTAGGTGACTTTTTAAAGAAACTGCAACATTAGACAAAAAAAAGGCTTTTATAACGTGGGAAAAAATTTGACTGCTATGGTTCTAGCAGCTGGAATGGGAAAAAGAATGGGGGCCATTTCTAATGAAACCCCCAAACCATTGATAAAAATTGCTGGCAAACCTCTGATCGTTTGGCACTTGGAAAAATTAGAATCGGCTGGTTTTCAGAAGGTGGTTATTAACCTTTTTCATCTCGGGTCACAAATTGAAAACACTATAGACCAGCGAGCACCAAAATCTATTGAGGTACAATTTTCCCGCGAAAAATATCTTTTGGACACAGCGGGGGGGATTGCTAAGGCCTTGCCTTTAATAGGTGAAAGCCCTTTTGCAGTTATAAATGGTGACATATTCACTGAATATAATTTTGCAAAACTAAAAACTCAAGTACTCGAAATTGGCAAAAACTCTAATATTTCAGGACATCTAGTTTTAGTTGCGAATCCCAACCACAATCCTAAAGGGGATTTCTCTCTCGAAAAAAATTTAATATCTAAAAAAAAAGAAAATGCCTTGACCTTTAGCGGTATAAGTATTTTTAAAAGAGAGCTATTTGCAAATGTTTCTACCAAGGAGCCTAGCAGGCTCTCCTCATTAATTGAAAAAGCAGCATCCCAAAAGAATATTACAGGATCCTTTTATTCGGGTGATTGGTTTGACGTTGGAACGCCGCAAAGGCTCGAAACTTTAAAACAACATATGAAGGAGAATTCAAAATAATTTATCTTCCTTCGGTTTTTGAACAGAAAAATATCAGCGAGGTGCATAAGTTAATAACCCAACATAGCTTTGCTACTCTGATTTCAAATGGCACTTCTGAGCCGGAGATTAGTCACACTCCAATGCTTATAGATAAAAAAAAGACTGTTCTTCGAGGGCACCTCTCAAAAGCCAATCAACATTACAAAGGCTTATTAAAAGCAGAAAAGGCCTTGGCAGTTTTTCATGGCCCCCATCATTATATATCGCCCAGTTCCTATAAAAACCACCCCAGCGTTCCAACTTGGAACTATGCAGTGGTTCATGTTAGCGGGAAGGCCTCAGTCATTTCAAATAGAAGCACTATTCTAAAATTCTTGTCAGATTTAGTCAAAAACCATGAATCTAGTGAAGCTAATCCGTGGAAATTTGAGTTGCCTACAGCCTATTTAGAAAAAATGGTGAAATCGGTAGTTTATTTTGAGATAGCTATCGAGGAAGTTAGCGCGAAATTTAAGTTATCGCAAAATCGCCCAAAAGATGATTTGCCCATAATAATTGATCATTTGCGAAGTTTACAAAATGAAAACAGTATTGATATCGCTAACCTTATGGTTGACAATGTTCTAAAAAAAAATGACTTATAATCAAATCCTATGAATGAAACCCACGTAAGCCGCCGTCAAGAACTTATGAATGCCATAGGGTCAGGAGTGGCAATCTTAAAAAATGCTGCTGAACAAACTAGAGTCAGTGATACTACACACCGATACCGTCATGATAGTAACTTTTTCTACATATCAGGCTTCGTTGAACCAGATTCTATAATTGTTTTGGTGGGCGGCAAAAAACCGAAAACTATTCTCTTTTGTCGAGAAAAAAATATGGAACGGGAGCTTTGGGAAGGTTCCCGATTTGGCCCAAAAAAAGCCAAAAACCAGTTTCACTTTGATTTTGCTTACCCAATAGCAGAGTTTATTAAACGACTACCGGAACTTATTAAACAAAGGAATGTATTTTTTGAAATAGGTGCTGACCCCGCCTGGGATACCACCATCTTAAATACTATTAGGTCGCTCAACGATAGTGGGCGGCGAGGGAGAATTGCTCCCGATGCTATTTTTGATATTAGAACTATTCTGCACGAAATGAGGGTAAAAAAAGATTCGCATGAAATAGAAATCATGCGGGAAGCCGCAAAAATATCAAGCGCTGCTCACAAAATTGTTATGGAATCCGCTAAATCAGGCATGTGGGAATATCAGGTTGAGGCTCAACTATTATATGAGTTTCACCTTAAGGGGGCCCCTTCTCCAGCGTATACTTCTGTAGTAGCGAGTGGGAAGAATGCCTGCGTGCTCCACTACATAGAAAATAACTGTCAGCTTAGAGAAGGCGAACTATTGCTAATCGATGCGGGCTGCGAATTACATGGTTACGCTTCCGATATAACACGAACATTTCCAATAGGGAAAACATTTGCTGGACCACAGAAAGAAATATATGAATTAGTTTTAGATGCCCAGTCGCAAGCCATTAATAATATATCGGAAGGAAAAACCTATAACGAACCTCACGAGGCTACGATAAAAACCTTATCTGAGGGCTTTATCCACTTAGGGTTATGCAAAGGACCAGTTGACGCTGTAATAGAAAAGGAAGAATATCTAAAATTTTATATGCATGGTACGGGACATTGGCTGGGCATGGATGTTCATGACGTTGGGTCTTATAAATTTGACGATAAATGGAGAAAATTTGAAAAAGGGATGGTGCTAACCGTAGAGCCTGGCTGCTACATCAGACCCGGCAAAAGCGTGCCCAAGCACTTTTGGAACATCGGCATTAGAATAGAAGACGATGTCATTGTGAAAGAAAATGGCTGTGAAGTTATTATGAGTGATACTCCCAAGACGATTAGTGATATCGAGGCTTTAAGAAAAAAGGCTTATGACTTGTGATTTGACCATAGCCGGCGCAGGCCCAGTGGGATGCGCACTAGCGCTATGTATGAAAAAAGTTGTCAAAGATATCCGTCTGATTGATGCAGCATCAATAACTAATTTGCGGCAAGAAAGACGAAAGCTGGCAATATCGTATGGTAGCAAAGTTATTTTGAATCGCTTAGGAATTTGGCAAAATCTAAGGGATGTGACAGCTATTAATCAAATCCATGTATCACACCAAGGACATTTTGGCAGAGCTCTACTTAAAAAAGAGTCTCTAGATCTACCTGCCCTAGGGTATGTTGTATCTTACAATGAGCTGCATTATCAGCTTCTGTGTGGTGCTAAAAATGCCGGCGTGGAAATAATGGAAAACTCATCGGTAACATGTTTGACGAACCAAAATAAAATAGTCCAAGTGGAGGTAAAAAAAAATAAGGCCAAGTTTAGATTGGACACTAGACTAGCTGTAATTGCTGATGGGGGTTCATCCTTAGCAAAAACCACTATACCCAATTATATCGAAAAAAAATATGATCAAACCGCGCTGTTGGCGTTAGTCACCACTGATAAAGCTCACAACAACCTAGCCTATGAAAGATTCACTGAGAACGGGCCAATAGCTCTTTTGCCGTTTGGTCATTCATATGCCTTGGTTTGGGCGGACAAACCAGATCAATCGGACGAACGATGTGCAATAGATGATCAAAGTTTTCTTACATTATTACAAGAACATTTTGGACACAGAGCTGGGCAGTTTACATCAGTTTCAGATAGAAAGAGCGTGCCCATAAAAATGCAATTCACTCCTAGTATTACCAAAAACAGGATTTTGGTTTTGGGAAATGCGGCTCAGGCTTTACACCCAGTCGCAGCACAGGGACTAAACTTGGGGTTCCGAGATGTGTTTGAACTTTTTACGCTTGCCAGTAAAAAAGGCAAAAAAACTGATTTAGGGAGCGCATCCCTACTTTCTGATTACCGAAGAGCCCGATCAACCGACAGGATAATTGGCATAGGGTTTACTGAATTATTAAACAAGCTTTATTCAAACGACAACAAATCACTGGCCATGCTAAGAGGAATGGCGTTAATGGGTCTTGATTTGCTACCTTTTTTAAAAAATTTTACTATGAGGCGGCTGATTTTTGGTAGCAAGTTGTCTTAAAATATATAAGAATAGGTAGGGATAAATAGAAATATATTTTGGTTTTTATTTTAGTTGGTTGTAAATTTCTTGCAAAAGGGGGTAGGGTTGATTGATGACAATGCAATCGCCAAGTCTGTACGACTGGCTCTGCAAGAATATCTTAAAGACTTGGGTGGTGAAAATACATGTGGAATTCTTGATATGGTAATAAGATCTGCGGAAAAACCTGTTATTGAGCTTATCCTTCATCATGTTAATGGTAATCAGACCCAAGCGGCCACAATGCTTGGTATTAATCGCAACACGCTTAGGAAAAAAATAAAGCTTCATAAAATAAAATACAAAATTTCCTGAACTTAACGAGGATCATTAAATTAGTAAGAAGCGGCGAAGGGGCTAGCACCATGGGTAAAAAACGCTTAGCACTACTCAGCGTATCAGATAAAACAGGCATTGAGGGACTTGCCCAGGGACTGCATCAACTCGGCTTTGAAATTCTCTCTACTGGTGGAACTGCCAAAAAAATTGTAGAGCATGGGGTGCCGGTTACGCAAATTGCGAATTATACAAAATCTCCTGAAATATTAAATGGCCGTGTTAAAACATTACATCCATTAATTCATGGTGGGATTTTGGGTGATGTCAGGAAAAAGAATCACATCCAGGAAATGGCAGAGCAAGGTATATTAGGTATCGAAATATTGGTTGTTAATCTTTATCCTTTTTCGACCACTATACAAAAGCCGAATTGCACGCTGGAAAATGCCATCGAAAACATAGATATTGGTGGGCCGGCACTAATACGAGGGGGCGCAAAAAATTGGGAGAATGTTTTTGTTTTGACGAATAGTGGGCAATACCACCGCCTTTTAGAACAACTGTTGAAAACGGACAAGGAGTCCAAAAGAGAATTCCGGTTTAATTTGGCTAAAGAAGCTTTCTCCCATACGGCTGCTTATGATGGAATGATAAGCAATTATCTTTCGTTGGCAAATTTGGACAAGTCTCAAACTGAATTGCCAAAAACCCGGTCTATTCAATTAACAAAAATACAGGACCTTAGGTATGGGGAGAACCCCCACCAAAAAGCTGCTTTTTATAAAGAAAGCCATGTAAAAGCAGGCGGGATTGGGAACTACGAGCAACTACATGGCAAGGCATTATCTTATAATAATTTGGTAGATGCTGATACTGCGTGGGATTGTGTATGCAGTTTCGAAGGGCCTACATGCGTCATTGTCAAACATGCAAACCCGTGTGGTGTGGCAACAAGTATCAAGGCCACAGAGGCCTACAAAAGAGCTTTCTCAACGGACCCTACATCTGCTTTTGGAGGGATAATTGCTTTTAATAGCAAAGTAGAGCAAGACCTGGCGGAATTGGTCACAGGGCAATTTGTTGAAGTAATACTGGCACCTGAATTCTCGAAACAGGCCTTAAAAATTATCCAGGGTAAGAAAAATTTAAGAGCGCTAGCTATAAGCGTTGCTAAGAGCAGCCTTGACTATGAAATCAAACGAATAGGTGGTGGGTTATTATTACAAACCAAGGATCATCAGATGTTTGATATGAAAAATTCCAAAAACCCTACAGAGAGAAAACCCTCTAACTCAGAAGAAATCGATTTAATGTTTGCATGGACAGTTGCTAAATATGTGAAATCCAACGCTATTGTGTTTTGTAAAAATGGAATGACTTTAGGCATCGGTGCGGGACAGATGAGTAGAGTTGACTCTACGAAGATAGCGACCTTAAAAGCAAAAGATGCAGGATTGATGCTGGACGGCTCTGTCGTGGCTTCGGACGCCTTCTTTCCTTTTCCAGACGCGGTTGAGATAATAGCTCATGCCGGGGCCAAAGCAATTATACAGCCAGGAGGGAGTCTACGAGACCCGGAGGTAATAGCAGCCGCTGATGAACTTGGGCTTAAGATGGTACTCACCGGCATTAGACATTTCAGGCACTAACATCATCACCAATATATTTATCGTGAAAAGTTGCCAATTGGTGTTCAATTAAACTTAGAGAATATAAAAATGACAGAAACCTCCTTGGAAATACTAGTAATAGGTTCCGGCGGTAGGGAACACGCCATAGCTTGGGCCCTAGCTAAAGATATTAGAGTAAAAAAAGTATATGTTGCCCCAGGTAATGGGGGCACTGCGCTCGAGCCAAATGTTGAAAATGTTCAACTCACATCCTTTGAGGATTTGGCTAGATTTGCACAACAACGGAAAATTCACCTTACCATTGTTGGACCCGAAGCTCCTTTATCTGAAGGAATTGTTGATTTTTTTGACAGAAAAAACCTGCCTATTTTCGGTCCAACCAAAGCTGCGGCTCAGCTCGAGAGCTCCAAAGAATTTTCTAAACGTTTTATGGAGAAACATAACATTCCCACAGCTTCTTACAATTTGTTCTCTGACGCTGATCTTGCTCATCGACATTTGTCTACCTGCAACAACACCCCAATCGTTATTAAAGCTGACGGGCTAGCGGCTGGTAAAGGCGTCATAATTGCTAACAACCTTGAAGAAGCGCATATGGCGGTTGACATGTTCCTAGTGGAGGGAAGGTTTGGGGCAGCAGGAAGGAGGATAGTAATTGAAGAATTTATACAAGGAAAGGAAATTAGCTACATAGTCGCGGTAGACGGTGAGAACTTTTTGCCTCTAGCATCTAGCCGTGATCACAAGCGCCTATTGGAAAGTGATAGAGGGCCAAATACCGGAGGAATGGGGGCTGTATCACCTGCCGGTGCATTGCTAACGGATCGCCTAAATGAAATAATTTTAGATAAAGTGGTATCACCCACTTTGTCTGGGTTGAAAAAAGAGGGCATTGTCTTTAAAGGGTTCTTGTATACGGGACTAATGATTAGTGATAAAGGAGACCCTTATGTTCTAGAATTTAACTGTAGGTTAGGTGACCCTGAGACTCAGCCTATTTTATTACGGCTAAAGAGCAGCTTCCTGGAACTTATTGAATGCTCCCTGAACCAAAAGTTAGATCAATATTACCCGGAGTGGGATACCAAAGTATCTGTTGGCACCGTTATTGCCTCCGCTGGGTATCCTAGTAAACCCTTTAAAAAACAGGCAATCGGCCAACTCCCACCGAACAAAACCGATTTGCACATTTTCCATGCTGGGACAAAGCAAGAAAGTGAGGAACTATTTGTAAACGGTGGCCGAGTTTTGTGTGTTACTGCCCTCGGGGACTCTATAGTCGATGCAAGGGCAAAGGTACACAAAAGTATTCAGGAAATAACTTTTCCAGGATCCAATTATAGACGAGATATTGGTGGATAAATTTCCAATAATGAAAGCTAATTCTGTTAAAACATTTTTACTTAACCTTCAAAAAGAGCTTATTTCTGAGTTGGAGGCTTTAGACCAGGAAAAATTTACAGAGGATGTTTGGAGTAGGCCTCTTGGGGGTGGCGGTATAACTTCAGTTATTGAAGACGGTTCTATTATTGAAAGGGGTGGAATAAATTTTTCGCACATTATGGGGGACAATCTACCTTCTGCTGCCACTGAAAACAGGCCTCAGATAGTGGGCAATGGATTCGAGGCTATGGGGCTTTCTGCAGTCTTACACCCACGCAACCCTTACATACCCACCATTCATATGAATATTCGTTTTTTTATTGCTAAGGCAAAATCGGAAATTCGTGCTTGGTGGTTTGGGGGGGGCATTGACCTAACCCCCTACTATGGCATTGAGGCCGATATAAGAAATTTTCACAGAACATTAAAACAAAGTCTGGATTTTTATGGAGAGAATTACTACCCTAAATTCAAATCACAATGCGACAAATATTTTTTTAACACCCACAGGAAAGAATCTCGGGGGGTTGGAGGAATATTTTTTGATGACCTGTTTGATCCAGATTTCGAAACGTGTTTTTCGATTTGTAAAAGTGTTGGTCAATGCTTTTTACCCTCGTACGTCCCAATTGTCGAACTGAGACACAGCAAAAATTATGGCGATAGAGAACGTGATTTTCAATTGTACCGGCGCGGTAGATATGTAGAGTTTAACTTAGTCCATGATCGTGGAACATTGTTTGGCCTGCAATCCGAGGGAAGGATAGAATCAATTTTAATGTCTATGCCCCCTTTAGCGAAATGGAAATATGACTGGCACCCCGAAGAGAATTCACCCGAGCAGGATTTTACAGAAAATTATTTGAGGCCCAGAGACTGGATTTCTGAATGAGACGCATTTGCATTTGAAGCAATTTACAGCTAGACTTCTTTCCCTAAAGTGTGCGAAGTTAAGGAACTTAATTAATTAATCACCTGTCTCGAGAAGACAGTTGGTTACAGTTTAATTTACAGGAGTTTATTTTGAAAAAATTAGCAACCTTATTATGTTTTACCCTATTCGCCCCTGTTCTATTTGCAAAGGAACATACGGTTAATTTAGTTACGGTCGGCGCAAGCAACGCAAGCATGGTAATGGAGCCAGGCTACATTAAAATTGAGAAAGGGGATACTATAAACTTTGTTCCCTCCGATGTAACTCATAATGCGGAATCATTTTCGGCTCCTGCTGGCGGTGAATTTAAAACACCCCTTAATGGCAAGGCGACAAAGGTTACATTCGACAAAGAGGGAGTCTATTTGTACAAATGTCTACCTCACGCCGTAATGGGAATGGTGGGGGTGGTACAAGTGGGGAAACCTGTAAATCTTGATCAAAGCAAGAAAGATTGGAAAAAATTTAGAGGCACTGTTGCCATTAATAAAGAACGAATGGACGGGTACTTAGCAGAGGTCAAGTGACAAAAACACTATAGGTGTAAACTAGAATTATAGAAAAATTTATCTGCCATCATTCCCCAAGGTAGGCCTTTCTAACAGAACTATTGACCTTTAGATCTGAAGAGGGGCCAGCCAAAGTAATATTTCCGTTATCCATAACGTAGGCTCTTGCAGCGAAATTTAAAGCCAGATTCGCGTTTTGCTCAACTAATAACACTGTGACGTTTGAGCTTGAAATTTTATCGATAACCTGGAAAATCTTCTCAACCATCATAGGAGCCAAGCCCATAGATGGTTCATCCAACAATAGCATTCTTGGTCTCGCCATCATCGCTCTCCCGATGGCTAACATTTGCTGCTCTCCTCCAGACAATGTACCTGCAATTTGACCTCTTCGCTCCGCCAAGCGAGGGAACATCTGATAAATACTATCAATATCATTTTTGATAGTTTTTTTATCTTTTATTAAAAAAGCCCCCATCAATAAATTCTCAGATACAGTCAAACGCCCAAAAACACCGCGACCCTCGGGAACCATCGACAGGCCAAGATTTACTAACTGATCGCACCGTTTTTCTCTTACCTCAACACCTGCAAACGTCATATGCCCCTCAAACTTAAGTAAGCCGCAAATCGCCTTGAGCAAGGTTGTTTTTCCAGCTCCATTTGAACCTATAAGGGCAACGATTTCTCCAGGCAAAACCTCTAAATCCACCCCTTTCACGGCCTTTATTCCGCCATAAGCCACTTTAAGGTCTCTCACCTCTAGAAGGCTCATGGCAAACTGGCCCCTAAATAAGCTTTAATAACAGCGCTATTGTTCTTGATATCCTCAGGTTTACCTTCAGCAATTTTTACCCCGTAATCAAGAACTGCTACCCTATTGCAAAGTCCCATGACCAACTTAACATCATGCTCAATTAGTAGGATAGTAATCCCATCTTTTCGTATGCGCGTAAGAAGATCCCGAAGCTCAGATGTTTCGGTAGCATTCATCCCAGCGGCGGGCTCATCAAGTGCGATAATAGTAGGGTCTGTCGCCAAGGCTCTCGCTATTTCTAACCGTCTCTGATCTCCATAAGATAAGGTGTTCGAGAGTTTTTGTACATTTGAGTCTAATCCCACATACTCCATAAGTGCTTTGGATTTTTCCTCTATGTGCTTCTCTTCATCCCGAGCATAACGATTCCGGAAAATTGCTCCTACCACCCCAACTCTTGTTCGCACATGACAACCAACCATGACATTCTCCAGTCCGGTCATATTTCCAAAAAGTCGAATATTTTGAAATGTTCGAGCCAAGCCTGCTTTTACCACCAGATGAGGTTTTAGATTTTTACAGTCTCTTCCATTTATTCTGAAACCACCAGCATCCGGGCTATATATACCAGTCAAAATATTAAACAGAGTAGTTTTGCCAGCTCCATTTGGACCAATTAGTCCGCAAATTTCCCCTTGCTGAATATCAAGGGTAATGTCTGATAAAGCTATTAGCCCTCCAAAGGATTTTGAAACACTATTAATCTCAAGCACTGGATTACGTTTCATTTCTTAGTCCCAAGACTTAGTTATTTTTAGAAGGCCACAACCCGGTTGGACGGACCAACATTACTAGAATTAGGGCCAAACCAAACAACACCATGCGAAGGCTCTCGGGATCCACCCAAACTTTACCCAAAATATTTTCTTGCAAAGGTGAACTAATGTCACGAAGAACCTCTGGCAATATGGCAAGTATAAGGGTCCCAAGAACCACGCCCCAAACATTTCCCATACCTCCGAGAACAACCATACAGAGCACCATAATAGATTCTAGTAATATAAAACTCTCGGGGCTCACAAAGCCCTGGAAACTTGCGAATACCCCCCCGGCTATTCCACCAAAACTTGCTCCCATGGCAAATGCCAGAAGCTTTACATTTCGGGTGTTGATGCCCATTGCTTGAGCTGCAGTTTCATCCTCCCTAATTGCAATCCATGCTCTTCCCAAACGTGATTTTTCTAACCTAATACATACAAATATACTTGCCAACAGTAGTAGAAGAAGCAAATAGTAATAAATGTGTGCACCGGAGAAAACGACTCCGAGAACTTCCTGAGATTTAGTAAAGTCAACTCCACCAACGCTAATGGGATCTATGAGATTAATTCCCACTGGGCCATTGGTAATATTCACTGGATGATCTAAATTATTTAGAAAAATACGTATGATTTCTCCAAAGCCAAGTGTAACAATCGCTAGATAATCACCGCGAAGCCGTAAAGTTGGTGCGCCAAGCAAAACCCCAAAACACCCCGCTACTACAAAACCTATAGGAATTATTGCCCAAAAAGGAAGGTGTAGTCCAAACTGTGGAGAAGCCAGTAAAGCCCACGTGTAAGCTCCAACCGCATAAAACGCTATATAGCCAAGGTCTAATAGCCCAGCAAAACCAACTACGATATTTAGACCAAGTGCCAACATGCCGTAAATTAACGCAAAATCTAAAATTCGGACCCACGTGCGCCCAATAGTAGATTCGACTAGGAATGGCAAAACCATTAGTGACAATGCTATCATCGAATAACCAACCCAAACTACATATTGGTTTTTAGGGGCAAGTTTTATCAGATTGGAAAGTTTATGATCTGTCAGCAATTCTCTCACCCATAATTCCTGTTGGTCTAAATACCAAAACTCCTATCAACACCAAAAATGCGAATACATCCTGATAATGGCTTCCCATAAATCCCCCGGTAATATCGCTTATATATCCAGCACCAATGCTTTCTATAAGCCCCAATAGTATTCCTCCCACCATTGCACCTGCCATGTTTCCGATTCCCCCAAGCACTGCAGCAGTAAACGCCTTGAGCCCTAAAACAAAACCCATTGAATAGTGAGCAACGCTATAATTGGCTGATACCAAGACTCCAGCTATGGCCGCTAGGGCAGCCCCAATCACAAATGTAATTGAGATAATAGAATTAACATTTACCCCCATCAAACTGGCTATTGCAGGGCTCTCTGCTGTAGCTCTCATGGCTCGACCAATCCTTGTGAGATTAATCAGCAATAGCAAAAATATCATTATCAAAACGGACAGGGTGACAATGAAAATCTGCACATTGGTAATATTGGCCCCAGCTATATTATAGGAAGTTATAGTAAACAAGTCAGGAAAAGTCCTATATTGTCTTCCCCAAATCATCATTGCTACGTTTTGCAAAAGTATAGACATTCCGATAGCCGTTATTAATGGCGCAAGCCGTGGGGCATTGCGAAGTGGTCTGTATGCAACTCTTTCCATAAAAAATGCCAATATAGAGCACACCATAATGGCAGAAATAACTGAGATTAATAAAATTAATTCAGTACTTAAAGGAACTGGAAGACTACTGAGGACGTTAATCATTGTTAATACCACCATAGCGCCAACCATAACAACTTCGCCATGCGCGAAATTAATCAGGCCCAGTATTCCATAAACCATGGTGTACCCAAGAGCAACCAGGGCATAAACACTTCCCAGCACCAACCCATTGATTAGCTGCTGAAGAAAAATATCCAAAATAATCCCCTAAATCGTTTTATGTAAAAGCGGCGCCTTGAAAAGGCGCCGCTTCTTCTCTATCCTACATCAATTATCGCATTTACTCTAAGGTCTCAAGGTGAACCCACTTCCCATCTACTGCCCTATAAAGGCTAATTGTCCCTCTTTTAATATCGCCCAATGAATCAAACGCTACTGGGCCGGTAACACCCGCGTATTCTATATTAGCAAGCTTTGGGAGATAATCTTTTGGATCAACAGAATCAGCCTCAACTATTGCGGCTATTAACGCATTCATCGCATCATAGGCGTAAGGGGCGTATATCTGAATTGTTTCGTTAAACGTCTCAGTATACTTAGCCATGAACTCTTTGCCACCAGGCATTATGTCTAGCGGCTCACCTGGAGACGATGCGTAGGCTCCCTCAGCTTCCGCACCGGCCAAGTCCAAGAATTGAAGTGTTTTCCCACCGTCACCTGTTAAAAAAGTGGTTTCTAGACCTAAATTTTTAATTTGTTTCATCATAGGACCAGCCTGAGCATCCATTCCACTATAAAATATTAGGTCTGCATTCATACTTTTTATACGTGTTAAGATAGCCGTAAAGTCAGTTTTTGTTGTATCAGTGAATTCATGGGTAACAATACTAGCCCCCGATGCCTTAGCGGATTTTTCAAACTCCTCCGCTAGACCTTTTCCGTAGTCCGTACGATCATCAATAACTGCTATTTTTTTTGCACCAAGCTTCACTGCAAAATTCCCTAGTACTCTTCCCTGCTGCGCATCGTTTGCAATTACTCTGAAGGCTGTGTTAAACCCCTGGTTTGTATAATTGACATTTGTAGCTGATGGGGAGATTTGCGCTATTCCAGCATCAAAATATATCTTAGAAGCTGGAATAGTCGTTCCCGAATTAAGGTGTCCTATTACCCCGACCACTCCTGCATCAACTAGCTTTTGCGCCACAATGGTACTCTTTAGGGGTTTTGCCTCATCATCCTCCGACACCAATTCAAACTATACTACCGACCCAGCAATCGATATATTTCGCTCGTTAGCCTCCATAATTGCAAGCCTGGCACCATATTCATTATCCTTACCCAGGTGGGCTATGCTCCCGGTCAGCGGACTAACCTGACCAATTTTTACGATATTATTTCCGGTTTCTGACTCCTGAGACCCACATCCAGAGAACCCAAGAAAAGTGAGTAAAATTAACGCCCCTCTTAAACCTTTAATAACACTTATAGTAACTGTACCTCTTTTCATGAAGCTCTCCTTCTTTGCCAACTGTTGGTATGACCCGATTATCAATCACGAATTTGTAAAGGTCAATTTACTGGCTGATATAATATTAAATAAAAAAGCCGGTCTAGCACCGGCTTTTTTATTTAAACCCAACTTTACCTACATGGATAATATCCATTCTACCAACAATTTTGCCTCATCCTCAGACATTGGGTTTGGTGGCATTGGTATGGCTCCCCAATTTCCACTGCCTCCCTTTCTTATTTTGTTACTTAGCATTTTTACAGCAGCGCCTTTATCATTTTTATATTTTTCGTCTTCCTCATTATATTTTTTTGCTACTGCCTTATAAGCTGGACCCACTAATTTTTTGTCAATTGCATGACAGGCCAAACACATTTTTTTTGTTGCTAGTTTCTTTGCTTTCGCAACATCAACAGCCCCGAAGCTTAACTGACTTAACAAAAGCCCAGCCACAGCACAAACTACAAAACTAAATTTGCTCATAACGTCCCCATTCTATTCCTAGTAAAATGTATAACTTACAATGTAATCATATCCTAATTTAGAAAACTATTAAAACCAACTAATGGCTCACTAAGTTATAAATTTTATATCGCTCGAAAAAGCCCCCCATCAATAGGAATATTGGCGCCAGTTATGTATGAGGACACAGGAGAGCATAGAAAAGCAACTAAGTTGGCCACGTCCTCTACCTCCCCCATCCTTTGAGCTGGAATTTCCTCAGATATTTTGCTCTCTAAGTTTTTCTTGCTTATTCCACTATCTCTGCTTTTAGCGTCAATTATATGATTTAACCTCTCTGTTTTTATATAGCCCGGATTGACAGCATTTATTCTTATCCCTGGACCGTAAGCACCAGCTAAGCCAGTGGTAGTAAGCATTAAAGCTGCATTTGCAGCTCCACCAGCTATGTGAAATGGAAGAGGGAATTTCCCTCCTTGCCCAATCACGTTGACAATGCAGCCAGCCCCCTTTCTTTTCATTATTGGCAACGCAGCTTGAATGGTATGCATATAGGTTAAAAACTTTGAGTCCATGGCTCCCTGCCAAGACGTCATCAATAACTCATCAGCTGGTGCTTGTTTAGCCGCCCCCGCGGAGTTTACTAGTAAATCTATATCACCTAATTCACCTTCAACAATTGTAACCAGCCTTTCCGCATCGCCAGAAACCGTCAGATTCGCTTTTACTATTTTCACCTCACCAAATTTATCCAAGCTTTTTTTGGCTCTCTCCAGATTGCCTTGACTGCGAGATGATAGGGCCACTTTAACTCCCTCTTTTAACAAAA
>MDTG01098822.1_pt1 | contig 15051 bp, 12 predicted proteins | sample 811421 | NCBI WGS metagenome assembly MDTG01 (sample SAMN05326645, study PRJNA326480) | marine metagenome | isolation source: seawater | place: Pacific Ocean: South East | collected 2011
CTCTCTGCAGGTCGAGATCTCTTCATTTGCCCCCGGAAGGGCTCGGTCTGAGGTTCGCCTCGACCGGGCCTTTTTTTCATGGGTGGCCTCGCATCTCGAAGATTCCCCTGTTGGTACTCTCATTCCATGTGCACGAAAGCGGTCAGTCAAGGCTTGCGAACCACGGGGTTGGTCCCATGTCTCTGCCTCATTCTCGGATGTGCCGTCCCTGATCCGGCGGTTTCCCGGGTCGAGGAGAGTTCTCGCCCGAGTACCGTTGTGTCTTCCACAGGACCGACGGCTTCCAGGGTCGTCACTCTTCCGGGTGGCATCGAGTGTCGACTCGATTCGAACGAGGTGCTGGTGCCTGCACTGATCGCACTCGATTCCGGTTGGATCGAGCAGGTGGCCTGCCTCCGAAACACCCGGGAACACGAAGCGATCTTCGTCACGGATGTTCAACCGAGTCTGGTTCATTCGGCCTTGTTGATGCTCTCTCTGGAGCCTGGTGCCCCCGGGCGCTGGCTCGAAAAGCCGGTCGGTGATCGATATGAGATCGAACGCATACCGCCCACTGGTTCGCCGATTCGCATCCGCGTTCGTCATACCGACGAAGAGGGGGCCGAGGTGGAAACCGATGTCGAGGACCTGATCATGGGTTCACCCGGCGCGTATCCGTTTCCATCGACTCCATGGATGTTCTGTGGCTCGCGGTTCGATTCGAAGGGACGATATGTCGCGGATTTCAGTGGGTCCTTGATCGGGTTCGCCACGTTCGGTGACGAGCTGCTGGGCTTGCCAGGCGTGATCTCCGATCAGGTTTCAGTGGATGCTCCAGAGTGGGAGATCCGCTCAGACCTCGTACCGGCTCCAGGGACTCCGGTCACGCTCGTGCTCACGCCCTGGGAGTCCTGAATCGTTCATTCCATGCCAGGAACGTCGAGATGGCATCGGTGGGCGGCACCAAGCGCGATCGCGATCGCATCCGCCACGTCGGGTGGTGAAGGTACTTCCTGCAGTCCGCATTGCGACATGACGGCATTCTGCATCTGACTTTTGGTCGCCCGCCCGTTTCCCGTAAGTGCCTTCTTGACCTCTGCGGGTGCGAGTTCACCGGTCGGAATGCCGTTTCGCTGCGCAGCAAGCAGAATCACGCCTCGGGCATGTCCCATGAGAAGGCCCGAGCCCTGAAAGCGTTTGTGACTGAAGATCGACTCGACGACCATCTTCTCGGGTGAGAATTCCTTCAGCAGTGAATCCAGCTCCTCGAAGAGATGGCCCAGTCTGATCGGCAGGTCCGTCGTCTTGGGCATTCTGATCACTCCGGCTTCGATCAGCCGAGGCGTCGGAGAATCGGCAGGGCATTCAACGCAGGCGTACCCGGTGATGTTGAGTCCTGGATCGATTCCTACCAGCTTCATTTCGCCTTGCCGCCCGGCTGGTCGGAGTCGATCGAACCATCCTTCAGACGGATGATGCGCTCGCATCGCTCGGCGAGGGTCGGTTCATGGGTCACGATGATCATCGTCATCCCACCATCATGCAGTTCGTCGAAGAGGTTCAGCAACGAGCGCTCGGTTGTTGAGTCGAGGTTGCCCGTCGGTTCGTCCGCCAGCACGATCGCGGGCTTGGTGACCAGAGCCCGCGCCACGGCGACTCGCTGCTGCTGACCACCCGACAATTCGCGTGGTCGATGGGTCGTTCGATCACCGAGGCCGACCTGGTCGAGCGCTTCGAGCGCCATCTTGCGACGAACGGGTCTCGAAATTCCCTGATAAAGAAGAGGCACGCACACGTTCTCGACGATGTCGAGTTCGCTGATCAGGTTGAAGGCCTGAAACACGAATCCGATCTTCCTCCCTCTGATCGCGCTGAGTTCCTCGTCGGGAAGGGTGGCGACGTCGATCCCTCCGAGGCTGTATGAACCGCTCGTGGGCGTGTCCAGGCAGCCGAGGAGGTTCATCAAGGTTGACTTGCCTGAACCGGACGCTCCCATGATCGCCAGATACTGGCCTTTGGGTATGTCGAGGTCGACGCCCCTCAAGGCATCGACCAGAACGGTGCCGTCCGGTTTGAAATAGGTCTTTCGCAATCCTCTGAGCGTTGCGATGTTGTGGTCCACCGGCAGCTTCGATCGAATGAGATCCTCTGATTTTGGCTCGGTCTGCATGAGAGAAGTGTAGTTCTTAACTCGGCAGCCGGGGACGGAGTTCCGTATCCTTTGTCCATGGCCACCAATCAGCAGACATTCGAGCATGAAGCGGCAAGCGGACGTCCCGTCATCCTGCACCGGACGTTGATGAGCGATCGACTGACGCCAGTGCTTGCCTATCGCGCTCTGGTGAAGGCCGATGACCGCACGGCCCCGAGTTTTCTCTTCGAATCCGTCGAACAGGGTGGGCAGGGGGCCCAGGTCGGTCGGACTTCGGTTCTCGGCTCTCGGCCGCGTCTTGAAGTGATCGCGTATGGCGACCAGGTGACGATTCGTGACAACGAGACCGGTACCGAACGGATCTCTCGTGAAACGGATCCGCTTTCGATCCCGCGCAAGCTCGCTTCCAACGTCGAACTGGGAACACCCAAGGAGTCTCTTCCCGACAGTTTCTGCGGAGGCTGGGTCGGACACATCGGATACGACGCCGTCCGTTGGCTTGAAGCGGGAAAGCTCTCCTTCGATGTCGCTCCGCACGATGATCGCGGGCTGCCCGACATGCATGTCGGACTCTACGAGGAACTGGTGATCTTCGACCATGTCTCGAAGCGGATCCATGTGCTCGTTCGCAGCGACATCGCCCGATGGCCCGATGCCCGGGATGCTTTCAGGGATGCCTCTCGCAGACTCGAGGAGGTGTCCTCTCTTCTCACCGATTCTCTGGTTGACCTCGACCCTGGTTTCATTGATGGCGATCTCGCGAGCCATGATTCGGCGGAATGCACCTCCAACTTCACGCGCGAGGGTTTCGAGTCTGCGGTCGCCGACGTGAAGGAATACATCGCTGCCGGTGATGTCTTTCAGGCCGTCATCAGCCAACGGTTGCGACGTCGGACGACCGCCGATCCCTTCGACATCTATCGAGCTCTTCGGGTCGTCAATCCCAGCCCCTACCAGATCTATCTTCAATCCGAGGGTTGCATTCTGGTCGCGGCCAGCCCCGAGATTCTGTGCCGCGTGCGTGATGAGATCGTCACCAGTCGACCGTTGGCCGGCACGCGTCGCCGAGGCCGGTCGGAGGAGGAGGATCTTGCTCTCGAGCAGGACCTTCTTTCCGACGAAAAGGAGCGCTCCGAGCATGTGATGCTCGTGGACCTCGCTCGAAACGATCTCGGACGTGCGTGCGAGACGGCCTCCATATCGATCGACCGATGCATGGAGATCGAACGCTACAGTCATGTGATGCACATCTCATCGACGGTCACCGGTCGCCTGCGTGCAGATCTGGATCAATGGGATGCCTTGCGCGCGACATTGCCGGTCGGCACAGTCAGTGGCGCCCCCAAGATCCGTGCGATGGAGATCATCGATGAGATCGAACCAACCCGGCGTGGTCCTTATGCGGGCGGGATCGGTGCGATCGGTCTCGGCGGAGGGGCGGACATCGCTCTTGCCCTTCGAACAATCGTCATCCCGACGGAACAGGTCGACGGGCAATGGACCGTCGACCTCCAGGCCGGAGCCGGAATCGTTCTTGACTCGGACCCTTCGATGGAATTCGAGGAGACCATGAACAAATCTGCGGCACTGCGACGTGCCGTGGACCTGGCAGAGCGGGCTTTCGGGCATGGAGCCGATTCAGTCTGAGTCGGGTTCTCGTGGTTCGTCGCTCTCAGCCAGCGGAATCTCAGCCAGCGGAATCTCATCCGCCGTCTCGATGGCGGCTGGCGTACTTTCTCTCCACTCCATCCTGGTCTTCAGGTCTTCGTCCTTGTTTCCGAGATCCCACGAGTGCTCGATCGTCTGATGGTGGAGATCCTTGAAGATCGCGGTCGCCGCCCAGCAGAAGAAACCAAGCACCGCCATCGAGCCGATGCCAGTGATGGTCAGCCCCGTCAGAAGCGAGCCGGTGCCGAAGGCGATCAACACGGCCGGCAGGATGCAAAGGGGTACGAGACAGATGGCCCTGCTGATCAGAATCAGTGTCCCCAGTTTCGGAAAAGCCCTTGAGCGGCTCTGGTCCTTCAGCCATGTGAGCCAGGCATTCGCTTCGAGCGCGGTCACGAACCAGATGATCGCCCAGACCCAGAGATGAGGCAACGAGAAAGCGTTCGTCGGTCCCAGCTGGAGAACGATTCGATTCGTGACCAGATACAGAACGAGCATGGCGAGACCGACTCGAGCGAGATTTCTCAGGAGTCGAGTGGTGTCGCGGGGCGAGCCAGAGCTTCCGCCTGTGATGGAGCCGTCGATCGTTCGAAGCCTGCTCAGCCCGTAGAGTCTGAATCCCACGGCAACGAGCATGACGACCATCATCACCGTGTGGGAGAAACATGAGAACACCATCAGAAGGAGAACGAACCAGCCGGCCGCGAGGTAACGCATGCCGATCTGGATCGATTGATCGGTGGCTCCCTCGGACTCATCTTGAAGGGTCGACTCGTCGACCGGACATCCGCATTCCGGGCAGTTGGCATCTCTTTGCAGCCCTCTCAGTGGATAGCCACACCCCACGCACTGTTGGTCGTCCAGCACCGAAGTCGCTTGGTGATCATCATGTTGCGGATCCAGATTTCGCATCCCAGACGACTCCCACGACAAGATCTTCCAAATATCTGCCCGATAACAGGGGGGTTCTCGTGGAACGAACGAACCCTGGGTGGGTATAAGAGTAGTGGATTCATGGGTCACGTCGTTGGATTCAAGTGAGAGCCCTCTCTCTCCGATGCCACAAGTGATCCCACATGCCCCACCGGACCAGCCCCATGTGGTCCTCCACACCCCAGGGAGTTTTCGAATCATCATGCAAATCAAGCAGCCCTCACTCGTGTCGTCTCGACGATCTTCGTTGCTTTTCACATCCATTCTCGTTGCCGGCCTGTGTGCCACGGGCGGGTACGGACTTGTTCAGGAACAGGATTCAACTCGATCGGTCGAGGCGTCCAGCGATTCGGTTCAAAGCCTGGAGGGTTGGAAATCCGGTGTATGGGAAGCGGCCAAGAGTGGGGACACCGAAGCTCTCGCTTTGAGATTGCAGTCGATTCCCGAGAGTGCTGATCCGGTGTTGGCGGCTGAACTGCTGGAGTCCGTGAAGTCATGGGAATCGCACCTGCTCGAGGCGGAAGGGGATCGCACCCAGGATCGCGCCGAGGCATTCACTGAAATGAACGAACTCTTGGCGGAGGCGAAACTCGTGGAGGCCTTGAACGCCGCCGTGAAGATTCAGACTCTGTCCGATGACTGGTCGCAGCTGCTGGCCGACGAGAGCATCGTCGACCTGCTCGCCCGCTCCGAGGAAGCGCTCGCCGTGGCACAGGAGGAAGGCGACTGGCTTCAAGCTCAGGATCTGCTCTATCGCCTGCGCACCCTTCACGAAGACACGGCTGAGACCGAACTTCACAAGCGCTACGACGATGAACTCGATGCAGTGAATCGTCGCATCTCGCTTCTCGCTCAGTACGCACAGCGAACACTCCATGAACTCCGTCGCCAGGAGATGGAACGCTACGCACCGGAAACCGAGTTCCCTGAATACAACGAAGCCTTCGCCGACGAGTGGAAGGAACGTCTGAGAGACATCAATGATCGGATGTTGAAACGCGCCTTGATCAGGACTTCGCGAGATCACATCTCAGGTGCTGGATGGAAGCCCCTTCTCGAGGGTGGCCTCGAGGCGTTGCGGATCTTCGTCACCACCAAGGCGTTGACCGAGAACTTCACCGATCTGGGTTCCGAAGATCAGGTCGCTCGATTCGACGAATTTCTCGAGATACATGAGAAGAGAATCAGCGACATGAGCGAGGACGACATCAACTCCGAGACATGTCGCCGACTGATCGACGAGGTTCTTCTCGCCAACAACAGGACCGTGAAGGTCCCTTCGGAGGTCGTGATCCGCGAGTTCGGTGACGGCGCGATGTACCGTCTCGAAAAGGATTTCCAGGATGAGTACTCTCAGGTCATCTGGCCCGACGAGATCCGTCGTTTCCAGCAGCAGGTCAATGGCGCGTTCGTCGGCGTTGGCATCCTCATCCGACACGACGATCGCCGTCAGGTCGTGATCGTGAACCCCCTGGAGGGCTCCCCCGCGGCGCGCAGTGGGATCAAGGCGGGAGACATCATCTTCGGTGTCGACGGGAAGGGAACTGTCGGCTGGAGCCTCAACCGCGCAGTGGATGAGATCACCGGTCCGGTCGGCGAGGATGTGATGCTGACCATCAAGCGTGAAGGTGTCGAAGATCCCTTCGATCTTGCGGTCACTCGCGATCAGATCAAGATGCGTTCGGTCAACGGCTGGTGGAAGAAGGACATCGATTCACTGGGTGAGCCCACATGGGACTGGTACATCGATGAGAAGGCCGGCATCGGATACGTCCGTCTGACTTCCTTCAACGAAGACAGTTTCGATGACTTCCTCGCCGCTCTCGAGGAGATGCACGCCGTCCGACCGATGAACGGGCTGATTCTGGACCTCCGATACAACCCTGGTGGATTGCTCAGGTCCGCGGTCGAGTTCTCGAACCTGTTCGTGGATGAAGGCGTGATCGTCTCCGGTGAGGACCGGTCACGAAAGACCGTATGGGAACTTCCGGCACAGCCCGGGATGGCCGCTCTTCAGGGACTGCCCACCGTGATCCTGGTCAATCAGGGCTCGGCCAGTGCGAGCGAGATCGTTGCCGGCGCGCTGCAGGCCCACGACTCGGCCCTGATTCTCGGTGAACGAAGCTTCGGCAAAGGAAGCGTCCAGACTGTCCACCAGCTGGCCATGCCGTTCTCGCAGCAGGCGGCGGTCAAATTGACCACCCAGTACTACGTTCTCCCTCCGGTGGATGGAGCCGAGCGTGGCCGTCTGGTCCACAAGAAGGCCGGTGCCGACGATTGGGGAGTGAACCCTCATCTGGTGGTCCCCATGAATCCGGAACAGATCGTCAGTTCCGTCGAACTCCGGCAGAAGGCCGACCTGATCGAGGAGTGGCTTGATGACGCCGAGCGTGCGCCTCGCCCGGAAGTTGATGCGCTGGTCACTGAAGGCAAGGACCCTCAGTTGGAGCGTGCTCTGCTCATCCTCAAGGCTCAGACCCTCTCGGATCGGTCCAAGCAGCAGTTCGCATCGGAGCAAAAAGGGCTCTGACCCAGTGGAGGAATACCGAAAAGTGGCCTCTTTCACACTCAACTGGCCCTAAAGGGGTAAAAGGAAGCGATCAGACGCGCTCTGAGGCACTGAAGCCGATATCCTATGCTCGGTCTTTGGATGCCCCGAATGCTTTTTTGCTCAACCTTTAGGATTCAACACCCATGTCCGTTGTGAATACAGCGATTGGAACCGGCCACTTCGATGGTCTCTCTAAGAGTTCCAGCTCCGTTTCGAGAGCGCTTCCATTCGAGAAGCATCTCGAATGGTTACGAATGATGGTCCTGATTCGAGAGTTCGAAGTTCGAACCATGCAGGCGTATCAAGACCGGAAGATCGGTGGTTTCTGCCACGTCTACATCGGTCAGGAAGCTGTGGCCGTCGGCTGCATCGCCGCCACCGAGCATGCCGATCCGATCGTCACGGCCTACCGTGACCACGGCCACGCACTGGCCAGAGGCATGGACCCCAAATACTGCATGGCCGAGATGTTCGGTCGCATCGGAGGCTGTGCCAAGGGCAAGGGCGGATCGATGCACATGTTCGATCGCGACAACAATCTCTTCGGAGGTCATGGCATCGTCGGTGCTCAGACGCCACTGGGGACCGGTCTCGCGTTCGGCACCAAGTACATCGACGAAGTGCTGAACAAGGGCAAGAACCGTCAGGTCACCCTGTGCTTCCTCGGAGACGGTGCGTTGAATCAGGGCGCACTGCATGAGGCGATGAACCTCGCAGGGCTCCTCGACGTTCCCGTGGTCTACGTCGTCGAGAACAACGGTTACTCGATGGGCACCAGCATTCAGCGTGGCACCACCATGGGCGATCAGATCGTCGCGAAGGCCGGTGCTTATGGAATCACGGCTCGACAGATCGACGGAATGGACGTCCTCAACGTCTACGATGGCATGAAGGAAGTCATAGACGAGGCCCGTGAGACTTCCCGTCCCGCCTTCGTCGACATGCGGACCTACAGATTCAAGGGTCATTCGATGTCAGACCCTCGCAAGTACCGTTCGCGTGAGGAGGAGGAAGTCTATGAAACAGGCGACCCTATCGCGCAACTTCGAGATCACATGATGGAAGCCGGTAACCTCGACGAGGATGCCTTCAAGGCCATGGCCAAGGAAGTCCGCAGCGAAGTCAAGGAATCCATCAAGTGGGCGGAAGCCTCGCCTCCCCCAAGCGTCGATGAGGAGCTCTATCGAGATGTCTACGTCGAGGCCTGGGGGCCGTACACCGGAACCACCGAACCGGAGATCGTTCGCGATGCAGGTTCCAGCAAGGGAGAGGGCTGAGCAATGGCGAGAATCATCGAATATAGAGACGCCCTGAACGAGGCGATGAGCGAAGAGATGCGACGTGATGAACGCGTCTTCCTTCTTGGCGAGGAAGTCGCCGAATACGACGGAGCCTACAAGGTGAGCCGTGGAATGCTCGAGGAATTCGGTTCCCGACGCATCGTCGACACCCCGATCTCGGAGAGTGGTTTCTCCGGGATGGCCATCGGCGCCGCCATGATCGGCCTCCGGCCAATCGTGGAGTTCATGTCGTGGTCATTCAGCCTCGTGGCGGCCGACCCCATTCTCAACAACGCCCCCAAGATGCTCTACATGTCCGGCGGCCAGTACGGCTGCCCGATCGTCTTCCGTGGAAACGACGGCGCAGGCGGGCAGCTTGGCTCGACCCACAGTTGGTGTGTCGAAGGTCTTTTCTCGAACGTCCCCGGATTGAAGATGGCGATACCCGCCTTCCCGGCTGACGCGAAGGGGCTGCTCAAGTCGGCGATCAGAGATGACGATCCCGTCTTCTTCCTCGAGTCCGAACGACTGCTGGCATTCTCAGATGATGTTCCCGAGAACGAGTACGTGATCCCGTTCGGCCAGGCTCTGGTTCGTCGACCCGGTACGGATTGCACGCTCGTGTCATTCGGTCGTCCCGTCCACTTCTGCCTCGAAGCCGCCGAAGAACTCGCGAAGGAAGGTATTTCCTGCGAGGTGATCGATGGGCGCACCATCCGGCCACTGGACATCGACACCATCGTCGCCAGTGTCAAGAAGACCAATTACTGTGTTGTCGTCGATCAATCATGGCCTTTCGGCTCACCCGGTTCGGAAATCGCATCCCAGGTCCATCAGCACTGTTTCGACGATCTGGACAATGCAGTCGGACGTGTGCACAGTGCCGATGTCCCGACTCCCTACGCCACTGAACTCGAACAGGCGTATCTTCCCAACACTCATCGGATCTGCGAAGCGGTCCGAGCCACCACCTACAACGCCTGAGTCGGCATTCGGCCGTCCATCCTGCAGGAGCTCAAGATCAGATGTCCATCGAAGTTACGATGCCCCGACTCTCGGACACCATGGAAGCTGGCACCATCATCCAATGGAACGTCGGTGTCGGTGATGAGGTCGCCTCAGGCGATGTTCTCGCAGACATCGAAACGGACAAGGCCACCATGGAAATGCAGGCTTTCGACGACGGCGTGATCGCCGGTCTTCTCGTCGAAGCTGGAAAGCAGGTTCCGGTCGGGACTACCATCGCGGTTCTTGCCGAAGATGGTGAGACAGCCGAGGCCGCCATTGCAGAAGCCAGTCAGGCGTCACCCGCCGCACCTGCCGCACCCGCCGCACCCGCCGCACCCGCTGCACCTGCTGCACCTGCTGCACCCGCCGCACCGGCTGCGCCTGCCGCACCTGTCACGCCCGCACCCGTGGTTGCCCCGGTTCAGCCCGTCGTCGCCGCGATCCCTTCCGCGCCCGCTGCTCCTGTACGTGGTTCCTCAGGTGGGCGCATCAAGGTCAGCCCGGTCGCGCGACGCATCGCCGAAGAGAATCAGCTTTCGCTTTCTGAGCTTACCGGGTCCGGTCCCGGTGGACGCATCATCAAACGTGATGTTCTTGCCCGAATCGCCGCTGGCGGCCCATCCACTCCGGCCTCATCCGCGCCCGTATCCTCCGCTCCGGCCCCCGGAACAGGGACACTGGCCGCAGGAGAAGAGGATCTGTCCGGCATGCGCCAGACGATCGCACGACGGCTGGTCGAAAGCAAGACGACGATTCCGCACTATCAGGTCTCGATGAGCTTCGACATGGCTTCCATGTCGGACGTCCGTTCTCAGGTCAACGAGCGTCTGGCCGCCCAGGGTGTCAAGGTCTCCGTCAACGACTTCCTGATCAAGGCCTGTGCACTCGCGATTCGCGACCACAAGTACTTCAATTCGAGTTTCGCCGGCGACCGACTCGTGATGCACGGGGCCGTCAATGTCGGCGTCGCCATCGCACTTCCAGAGGAACGTGGTGGAGGGCTCGTGGTCGCCACGATCCGTCAGGCCGATCAGCTCAGTGTTCGTGAGATCGCCGAGAAGGTGAAGGAGCTTTCGATGAAGGCCAGGACCCGCGGTCTTTCAGCCGAGGACATGTCCGATTCGACCTTCACGATCTCGAATCTCGGAATGTTCGGGGTCGACCACTTCACGGCCATCATCAATCCCCCGAACAGCGCGATCCTTGCCTGCGGTGCGGCGATCGAGCAGCCCGTGGTCGAGAACGGCGAAGTCGTTCCGGGAGTGCGAATGACCGGGACGCTCAGTCTCGATCACCGTGTGATCGATGGGGCCATGGCCGCTCGTTTCCTGCAGTCCTTGAAGATGCTGGTCGAGAGGCCCGCGATGCTTCTCGTCTGATCCTTCCATTTCATTTCCTCGAGAGCCCTTCGGAGGCACCATGATGTTCTCGATCAGCTGCTGCTTCAGTGTGGTGTCGACGTCTCTTGTCTGCTTCTCGCTTTCCGCTCAGGAGGTCGATCCGAAGACGCCCGATGGCTTTGGTCCCGGTCACCGCTACGGGCTACGATCTGCACCGGAAGCTCCTGCAGGGTCCATCAGGGTCGGTTCCTACAACGTTCTCAATTACTTCGATGAGGTCGATGACCCGACCCTCTCGGGAGAGTGGGACGATGCGGAGCTTGCCTCCCGTCCGGGACAGTTGATCGCGCTCGCCGAAGCCATTCGCGAGCTCGACGCGGACGTCCTCGCACTCCAAGAGGTCGAATCACGCGAGGCATTGATCCGTTTTCGTGACAAGCATCTGGCCGACATGGGCTATGAACACGTCGCCAGCCTCGACGCGGGGTACTACCGAGGTGTCGAACAGTCCGTGCTCAGTCGAGTGCCCATCACGGTGACTCGAAACTGGCCGGGCTTGAGCACCGCAGACGTCACGCGTTCCGGTGATGATTTTCAGCCTGTTCCCGAGCGCCCCGAACTCACTTTTCAGCGAAGTCCTCTGATGGTCGATTTCAAGACGGCCGCCGGATATGAATTCACCTTGTTCGTGGTTCATCTCAAGAGTGGGGGACTCGCCCACGCCTACCGCAGGGAGGCTGAGGGCCTGAAACTGTTGGAACTTGTGGCCCAGAGACTAGAATCCGCCCCTGATCGGAACGTGCTCGTTCTCGGTGACTTCAATGCGAAGGCGCACTACAAATCGATGCGTCTGCTCAAGGAGGGCGGTCTCATCGACGCCATGTCGCACCGGTCCGCCGATTCCTCCGATGCCGAAGCCGCCCAGTGGGTCACACATGAATCGGGGCGAACCATCGATTACATCCTGGTGAATCCGGGTGCCGCCCGGGAGCTCGTGCCTGAGAGCGGTTTCGTGCTTGGTACGTTCTATCCCGGTGATTGGAACCATTACGATTGGCGTACGGACGACGCACCCGAGGAACATGCCTCGGATCATTATCCGATTGCCATCGATTTGATGCCCCGGGATGTGATCGAATCAGCCGACGTGGCTCCCGCCGAGTAGTCGGATCACCTCGTTCACGTCCTTGTCTCCTCTGCCGGAGACGTTGATCACCAGGTTCGTCTTCGGATCCATCCCGCCTGCGATCGTCATGGCTCCTGCAATGGCATGGGCCGTCTCAAGTGCGGGAATGATGCCCTCGCATTTCGAGAAGGTCTGGAACGCCTCCAGTGCGGTCGAATCGTCAACCGAGCTGTATCGCACTCGTCCACTGTCCTTCCAGCATGCATGCTCGGGACCGACTCCCGGGTAATCCAGGCCTGCGGAACATGAATGTACGGGCATGGTCTGGCCCCAGTCGTCCTGCAGCACGTAGGAGAGAGAACCGTGCAATACGCCGGGCTCCCCCTGGCCAAGTGGGGCGGCATGATCGCCCGGAGACATGCTTCGGCCTCCCGCTTCGATGCCATGGAGTGCGACCTCGTCATCTTCGATGAATGGATGGAAGATGCCGGCTGCGTTCGAACCACCACCGACGCATGCGACGACTGCATCCGGCAGCGTGCCGAAGTTCGCGAGGCATTGAGCCTTGCATTCTCGTCCTATGACGGACTGGAAGTCACGAACGATCGTGGGGAATGGGTGGGGGCCGACCACTGAACCGATGATGTAGTGGGTTTCTCCCACCGAGCCCATCCAATCACGCATGGCTTCGTTGGTGGCGTCTTTGAGCGTTCTGGATCCGCTTTCAACGGCATGGACCTTCGCTCCTAGAAGTTCCATCCTGAAGACGTTCAGTGCCTGTCTTCGGACGTCTTCCGAGCCCATGTAGATCTCGCATTGAAGTCCAAGCCGGGCGCAGGCGGTGGCCGTAGCGACTCCATGCTGGCCTGCTCCCGTTTCCGCGATGATTCTCTTCTTGCCCATGCGGCGTGCGACCAGAGCTTGTCCGATCGTGTTGTTGATCTTGTGCGCGCCAGTATGGGCGAGATCCTCGCGCTTGAGCCAGATGCTCGATCCGCCGACGTGTTCCGTGAGTGCGGGTGCGAGATGGAACGGAGTGATGCGGCCCACGAAATCCGCAAGCAGGCTCTCAAGCTCCGTTTCAAACGCAGGATCCGATCTCGCTTCCAGGTAGGCTTGTGAAAGTTCATCCAGAGCGTACACGAGGGTTTCCGGAACGTACCTTCCGCCGAATCGTCCGAATCGACCGTCGCCAAGTGTGTTTTCAAACTGCTTTTGAGTCATGTGGTGCTCTCGCGCGGCTTTGGCTGAGTGCGTCCTTTACGGATCAATGCAAGTGGCCCTGACAGTGCGTACACAGTGAAGCCGACTGCCAGAGTGATCTGAGGCCAGAGACTGGCGAAGACGACGGGAATGATGATCTTCGCCAGCCAGGTGAAATCCTGCTTGGGGGCGAGGTAGCGATTGACGAAGTGTGCGTACGGAAGTCTTGAGACCATCGCGAATGCGCACAGCAGGGTGACGAAGGGAATGCCCAGAGCGAAGATGTTCGCCAGGATCGCTTCCGTGGCACTCGTCTCGGAAGTGCTGAAGAGCAGATGCTGCTGGAGCACGATGAGACTTGCGATGGCCCCTGCGGCTCCGGGTGTCGGAAGACCGCTGAACACCCTGTGGTCCTCGACAGATGCGGATGGCGTCTCCACCATGAAGCGCGCGAGACGAAGAGCCGTGCAGCAGAGATAGGCCGCTGCGATGCCCCAGATGATCTTCGAAAAGAAATCACCGGCTTCCGGACCGATGATGCTGGCCCGGCTTTCCTCAGACCCGTAGTAGTAATGAGACACGAGTCTCAACATCATCAGTGCCGGAGCGACACCGAATGTCACGATGTCCGACAGTGAGTCGAGCATCGCACCCACGTCGCTCATCGACTTGGTCAGTCGTGCGACCGCTCCGTCGATCGAATCGAAGAACATTCCCACGAAGACGAGCAGGCCGGCGACCGTGAGGGTGCTCCAGTCGAAGATCGTCGTGGTGCCTATGGGCTTCGAGGCGTAATGAATCGCCGCGAAACCGCATACCAGATTGGCAAGTGTGAAAAGTGTGGGAATGGTCGAGACCGGAGGCAGTGCTCGTCCCTTTCGCTGCCGGGGCACCTGTGCATTCACGCCCATGTCCTCGTTCGTGTTCTGCTCGTTCATCTGTCGTCCTGCATTTGGGTCGTCGTCACATTTCTCTGTGGAAGCATCCCACGTGGGATTCTCGGAATCAACAGCAGGGCGGTACGCTGAGAGCTTCGTTCCGATGAAAGTGCCGGAGTCATGAACATGATATGTCCAAGGCGTTCGGCGGGTTTTTTCCCCTTCATCGTCGGGGAAGGGCGGTCGATCGATGGGGTCGTCGGCTTCGAATCCGACGGTTCGGTCTCAGGCAGGCTCGATCCGGCATCCTCGTTCTCTGCTCCGCCGCTTCCATCCTCCCTTGTGCCTGGAAGGGGCGCACTGCAGGTGATCATGAGGATCTCACCCGGTGCAAGCTCGGTCTGGACGGAAGCGGTCTCGAAAAAACGCGGAACCACCTTGTTGCTCCGAATCAATGATGGCGTTTCCGGACGATCTGGCAGGTGTCTGGGTACGATCTCGACACGTGTTCGGACCCCTTCGATCGATGGTTCGATCCAACCACGGGCGCCGATGGTCAATCTACCTTCGTTGAACAGCAGGAGATCTTCATCGAGTCTCATCAGCTGGTTCTTCGTTCTCTGTTCCAGCAGGTCACGCCATTCGAGCATCTGACCGCACCAGATGTTCTGCGCGGCTCCACGCCCTTCGAGCGTGGACAGGACCTCCATGAGGTCCTCTTCACGAAGGATCCGGACCAGAATGGCTTCGGAGGCGAGTCTGCGTCCCGCTTCGTCCGACCGGATCGCCTGACTGTTCTGCTCGATGAGTGCGTCCAGACCGTTCTGTTCGGGAATCATGACCGTCAGCAGCTCGATGCCCTGTCGTCCTCTGGGTGTTGCGGCCAGTGTCTCATTGGTGCTTGGTGCGTCCGGCTGCGCGGTCACCTTCACC
>MDTG01177208.1_pt1 | contig 15049 bp, 13 predicted proteins | sample 811421 | NCBI WGS metagenome assembly MDTG01 (sample SAMN05326645, study PRJNA326480) | marine metagenome | isolation source: seawater | place: Pacific Ocean: South East | collected 2011
AAATATCCTGTATCTATTGTGTACAATTGCATGTTAGTAATTTTTTATCGTTACAAAATTAACAATTTGATTTATCTCTACTTTTAATTCTAGATAAATTTGCCAAAATGAGAATACATTTAATTGCAATTGGAGGAAGTGCAATGCACAATATGGCGTTGGCTTTACACCATAAAGGTTTTATTGTTACAGGAAGTGATGATGCTATCTTTAACCCAAGTAAAGGTAGATTAGAACAATTCGAATTATTGCCTAATAAAATGGGCTGGTTCCCTGATAAAATTACAAAAAAAATAGATGTAGTGATCTTAGGTATGCATGCCAAAGCAGATAACCCAGAGCTTAAAAAAGCCAAGGAACTAAACATTCCTATTTATTCTTATCCTGAATATATTTATGAACAAAGCAAAAATAAAAAGCGTGTTGTAATTGGTGGTAGTCATGGAAAAACTTCCATTACAGCTATGATATTACATGTGCTTCAAAACCTAAATATTGATTGTGACTATATGGTTGGCGCGCAATTAGAGGGATTTGATACTATGGTTAAACTTAGCCATGATGCTCCCATTATAATATTGGAAGGAGATGAATACTTAAGCTCCCCAATTGATAGAAGACCAAAATTTCATTTATATAAGCCACATATTGCAGTGCTTAGTGGTATTGCATGGGACCATATTAATGTATTTCCAACTTTTGAGATGTATATAGATCAGTTTCGAATTTTTAAGAATATGGTAACGGACACCTTGATTTACTGGTCAGAAGACAAAGAAATTTGTAAACTAGTAAAAGAAGAAACTAACTGTAAATTACTGCCTTATTCTACACCACATCATGATATAAATAATGGAATAACATCAATTGAAGAAACTGAATTGTTAATTTTTGGAGACCACAATTTGCAAAACTTAAATGCCGCAAAATTAGTATGCAATAAATTAGGAGTGTCAGATAACGATTTTTATCATAAAATAGCAACTTTCAAAGGAGCATCTAACAGACTAGAATTAGTAAAAAAGAATAAAACCTCTGCAATTTATAAGGATTTCGCACATTCTCCATCTAAACTGAAAGCAACTTCTTCAGCTATGAAGAAACAGTTTAAAGACAGAAAACTTGTTGCTTGTATGGAACTACACACATTCAGTAGTTTGAATGAAGAATTTCTAAAGCAATATAAAGGCTGTATGAATTTACCTGATACGGCAATAGTTTATTTTAACCTAGAAGCTATTGCACATAAGAAATTAGAGCCAATTAAAAAGAAACAAGTATATAATGCGTTTGCTCGTATAGATTTATTAGTCTTCACAGACTCTAAAGAATTGGAGAGATACCTAAAAGCATTAGATTGGAAAAATAAAAACTTACTCATGATGAGCTCTGGTAATTTTAATGCAATGGAATTTGAAAAGTTGATAAAATAAATAAGCCACTCAAAATTAAGTGGCTTATTCTATAAAAATATTTTGCTATATTAATACGTTACTGTATCAGCTGTTGAAGCAACTGCAGATATTACAGTAAATAATAATATTAAATATATTACTAGCAGCGCTAACATACCATACAAAGAAGATCTTAGCCAATCAGGATCAATCAAATAAGCAATTAACACACCAAGAAGACCTAAGAAAAATCCAAGCAAAAATCCTCCCCAGTAAAAATCTGATCTATAAGGAGCTTCCATTGCTAGATTAGCATCATCAGCAACTATCTCAGTTTTTGTTACATTTTCTGTTACAGGAAAAGAAGCATAAGTAGTTAAGTTTAAAGAAAATAGGGCAACTAGTACTAATATAATATTTTTCATTTTTTAAGATTTTAATTAAATATCACCACAAAAATAAAAATTATTATTGATATAACCGAATATTTGTTTATAGTTTTGTAATTATGAAAAAGAAATTCATATTAATTTTTAGCTTGCTTTCTGCTTTTAGTTATTCTCAAAATAATTTTAGTTATTTAGGCACATTAATTTTAGCGAACAACACAGCAATTAGTTTCAGTATGGAACTTCAAGAAGAAAACGGAATAGTAAATGGATATTCACTGACCAATATAAATACGCCTGATGAAACAAAAAGTGAGATTAGCGGTCTGTATTTCAAAAAAGATAAATCTTTTCAGTTGCAAGAAACACAAATTCTATCTACAAAATCTGAAGCTCCATTGAATACTTTCTGCTATATAAATATGAATTTATCCTTTAAAGGTAAATTTGGAAGCAAACGCCTAGAGGGTACTTTTACGGGAAATTTCTTAGATAGTATTGAGTGTGCAAAGGGTAAAATAATTTTGATGGAACAAACTAAACTGAAAAAGAAGATTGAAAAAATAAAAAAGAAAATAGAAAAAAACAATCAGGACACTTCTAGTGTTAAAAGAACAAAAATATTAAAAGATGGTGATGATTTTACCATTAATTGGGAAAGCAATAAACTGAAACTATTAATCTGGGATGCTAATCAAGAAGATGGTGATAGAATCACTTTAATAATAAATGGTAATATTGTATTAAATGATATTAAAACTAATAACAAACATAAAAAAATAAAATACAAACTGCAAGATGGAGAAAATATCATTGAGATAAAAGCTACTAATTTAGGAACTTCCCCTCCAAATACAAGCCGAATAGAACTAATAGATAAAAAAATAAAATACCCAATAATTACACAGCTGGAATTAGGGAAAACAGCAATTATTAAAGTAATTAAATAAAAAAATGCTTACCATAGTAAGCATCTTATTCGTGACTCTGGAGGGAGTCGAACCCCCAACCTCCTGATCCGTAGTCAGGTGCTCTATCCAATTAAGCTACAGAGCCATTTTTGAGGGAGCAAATATAATTTATTCGCTTCTTTATAATTTCTTTTTATAAAGAAATATTAAATAATCTCTACATTTAAACCATATAGTACTAAATCTTCTTTTACAGGTTCTAAATCAATCTTCTCTGCTAACATAATTTCACAACTTCCTTTATAATGTGTAAGCAGTGCACATTGTTCTGCTTGGATAGGGTCATGATCACAAATAGAAGTTAAACAATTAACTACATGATCAAAAGAATTATAATCATCATTTATTAAAAATAATGACTTTGTTTTAAACTTTTTTAAGCTAACTTTTTGTTTAGACTTTTGAGAATTTTTCATATATTATTATTTTTTATCAAATCTAATCTTTTTTTCCTCTCCGCTTAATAAACGTTCAATATTTTTCTGATGAGTTATTAACGTTAAAATTGGAACGAAAACTGAAAATAGCTCCAAAGATGAGTTGACATATTCTTGGTCTAGAATAAAGAATACACAAATAGGAAATGCAACAGAAGCTATAATTGAAGCTAAAGAAATATATTTGCTAATTAAGAATACAATGATAAATACTGCAATTGATGTAATTGCAGCTATTGGATTTAGTCCAATCAATAAGCCTAGAAGAGTTGCTATTCCTTTTCCGCCTCTAAAACCTGTATAAATAGGAAATAGATGGCCAATAACTGCAGCAATACCAAAAGCCAATTGAATTTCAAATTGATTCTCAATAGTACTAGGGAGCTCTGATAAGAAGCTTAAATAATTAACAGCTAACCACCCTTTAAATATATCCATTAATAAAACTGGAATACCTGCTTTTTTACCCAAGACCCTAAACGTATTAGTAGCTCCTGCATTACCAGATCCGAACTCACGCACATCAATTTTATAGAATGTTTTACCCACCCATACAGCGGAAGGGAAGGCTCCTGTTAAATAGGCTAGTAAAATAAATAATATGGTTTCAGTAGTTAACATAAAAGACTGGCAAGATAATACTTAATTCTTGTACTTTTTATCAGCTGCTTTCTTAAATTTCTTAGCAGCATCTTCAGTAGCTAGCATATATCGGTAGTGTTTGCCTTTTTTCCTATCAGATTTTCTTTTTTTATCAGATACTGCAGTAATCGCATCATTAAACTCAAAATTAGTTGACCAAGCACGCATTACCCCATTCTTATAATGAAAATAATAAGTATCCAAATCAATGTCCAAATAAATAGTTAATTCATTCAAATTATTTCCTTTAATTATTATATAGCCCTTACAAAACAAATCGAAGTACTGATCTAAGATACTATGTATACCAATATCTCCTTTTGCAACATAAGCTTTATACTTGCTACTCCATCTTAATTCTGTTTTAGCAAAAACAATAGATTTTTTTAGCACATCAGGGAATTCAGTATAATATCCATAATCTAACTCATCTAAAAGTTCATCACCTTTTTCTTTTTCCCCACCAATTACCCTTATATAATTATTTGCAAAACTTTTATCATGTTCAATGGTAGCTAACACATCCTCTGAGTAGCCTACATCACCCGCCATGACTTCCATAGCATCTTTTGAAAAGGGAAAATCTAATATAAAAAATCCTTCCATTTCTGTTTTTAGACTTCTCATATCATGAGTAACATTAGCTACTGTCTTAACTTGGATTTGTCCTAGATTAAGATTTAAATCTATTTCTCCCTCACCTTCTGTAGTGCAAGTTTTATCATATAGAATATACGAATTAGCTAAAGCATCATCCCCTCCAACTATATAAGCAGATTGCTGTTCATTATACTTTAAACTATATGAGGCAGGTAAAATATCTACATCTACTGTTCTGTTCTTTTTACTTAGAAATGTTGAGTAAAAATTAGTAGAATCTAAACTCCAAACAATCCCTGTAGATAATAAATCCTCATTATCATTAAGAATCTTATCTTCTAAGGTAAATTCAATATTCTTCGGATCAATGCCTGAAGAAAACTTTACCCATTCTTTTTCAATTAATTTACAATCATGATTTGCCATAAAATAACCATCAAAGGTTAAATTTTTTTGATCAGATACTATTTCTACAGTTCCTTTAAAATCAAATTTATTACCAATTTTAAAAGGTTTTTCAATATCAATATCTCCACGGGCAATTGTAGTGCTATCTTCATTTATACTAATATCATTGAAAAAAATATATTGTTCATTATTAAATACGTCTTTATAAGTATAGTCTCCCTTTGCAGTATAATTATATGCAGATTTAATATCAATTATAGCATTCGTAAATGTGTGATATTCGGTTAAATCGTCAACCAAAATTCTTGAGTTATGTAAAGTTTGTATAACTCCATCTTTTTCTACAGTTAATAACCCAGAATCAGGATAGATAATAGCGTCAGCAATAGCAATTTCATTAATACCCTCAGCATGAATAACGTAATCTTTTAAACTATAATCTGCAGTTTTTGCTACAAAACTTAATGAATCTTGAAGGGAGATAAATCTTGAGCCATATCCACCTTTATTATCTCCTAGTATAAAAGATTCCTCATCCATTGCCCAATGAAGCTGATCAATATAAGAAATGTACTGATTAGCTGGAAACTCAACATAAGAAGAATCAGATCCATTAGAGTAGAAAGTACCCTCACGCATTACTAGATCAATGTGAGATTTAATGTTATTAGCTTTGATTGCTACATTACCTCCACCATCAAACACTCTTAAACTAGTAGTATCTCCTTCGAACCAATTTGCATTATAGGAAAATAGATTGGAATTCACTTTTGCTTTGTCAAGCGATATAATCCCACTACCTGTCAATCCTGCAGGACGTAGTAATAAATTTCCAGCAAATGTTGCTTGCTTATTATAAAATTTGAAGTCTACGCCATCTGACACTGTATCAATAGTAAGTCTATCATTGTAGGGTTCGAAATGAGCATATGTTTTTGAGTTCTTTACGTCAGGAAATTCAATTCCAGTCTGCACCTCTTTAATAGCGAATGATTTTGTATAAAGATTCATTGAATCTAGAAAGAAGAAGATTTCATTAGCAGTAGATTTTGAAGTTAAATATTCAAAATCACCACTTCCTTTAAGTCCTTTATTACTCAAGTGAATTTCATTATAATACTGTCCTTTACCTCCATAGATTGCAAATCCATCAGTAGGTGTTTTTCGTGAAAATCCCCATGATAATAAAGGAGCGGTTTCCTGCAAACGCAAAGTATCATCAAAAGTAGGAAAAATACCACCTGACTCAAATCTGCCAGGAAAGAACAATCCTTTTCTTGTATAAGTATCTAAACTATCGACTGTAAATGGTTCTAAATAAAATAAAAATTTATCCCTATCATAATCATATAACCCATTATGAATTGATTTTCTATCATAATAAGCATAAGAAACTTCTTTTGATTCGAAAATTGGAAATTCAGGAAAACTATCTTTTTTAATTCCTGATTTATTTGTAGGGTGATCAATTCTTAACTCTCCCGTTACTGCCTCAAATACAGGTTCAACAGGAGTAAGAACTTCATATACATTCCCATTACTGCTGATTAATTGTTCAGGCACCTTCAGCTGCAAGGAATCAATATAATTTAAATCAACTTTAAACTCATCATAATGAAAATAAAACTCTCTACCAAAAAGATCTAATCTTCCTCTGCCTGCAAATACTCCTCCATTAAAAATGAAATCTCTATTCTTTTTAATAATCAAACTACCATTATCTGGAATACAGAAAACTTTTCTTTTCTTACTTAATTCAACTTTATTAAGCCCGCGAATATTTAAATCTTTTGTTTCAATGTTTAATACGGCATTTACTACAGCTTCACCCCTTACTTCACCTTCAAGTTCTGAATTAAATGAAATCACATCATAATCACCAATATCAGAAGCAGCATTAACATAATTATATAATTTTGGAAGTACAGTAATTCTTTCCAAACCAAAATCATAAAATATAAATCCATAGCTAGACAATCTAATTAGTAGCGGCTGAATTTGATGGATTGGAAAACGGGCAAAACGGGCAAAATCTTCCACATAAATTTCTTCCTCGTTCTTCAGTTTTACATAATTATTAACCAGAAACAAAGGATGTATAACATCAATTCCCCCTAACACCGCACATAAAGCGCTATCAAATCTTGCAATAGATTCAAAATAAACTCTAGATTTTGCTCTAGCAGGCAATGATCCGAAAGTAATAAAGTCAGTGTCAATATTCCATTCTAATAATTCAAAATCCATAGTAAGATTATGATATGTATTTAACATAGCAGCATTTGATAACCCATTTGCATCTCTGTATAGTTGTAATTGTCTTTTACTATCTATATATTTAAAATGAATATTTCCATGATAAATAGAATCTGAATCAAAAAGTATCTTTACTCCCGCCTCCTGAGAAACAATCCTATCATTACCAATACTAAATCGATTAGCATTTGCAACAAAAACAGGAATCCCATTTCTTTTAAAAATAATTCTTGCCTCATCATATTCTCCACCATCTGCAATAAATTCTTTTCCATTCATTTTATACCCACCCTTATAATCTATATTTGGGAAGATCTGTTTAAGTTCTACATTCTTACTATATGAAGTAAATTTTGGGAAATTTTTTGCTTGCCTACCAACAACCAACTTATTTATTACCTCCCCAACTAAAGGTTCTGAAAAGTCATATTTATTATAAAAAATAGAAGAATCAGCGACTAGATTAGTTTTACGGGTATCAATTTTGTAATCAGAAATAATTGCATAAACAGAGTCCTTGCATAGGCCTTGTCTTTCCCAATTAATGACGCCTCCTTGTCCCTCCCACTCATTGGAAACAAGATAATATTTTCCTCTTGTTCCCTTAAGAGTATATGAACTACCATCAGTAATACAACTTAAATTAAAATCTTTATTAAAAAGTACAATAGGCTCAATCATTTCAAAATCAAATTGATAATCATTAGTATTTACTTTCCATGATGCTGACCTGCTAGCACGCAAAGTATTATCTTTTACCAATCCATCAGTAAATTCGCAGAATAACATTAACTTTTTAGTAGTTGTTTTATCTACTGTTTCATAAACTACTACCAACCACTGAGGAAGCATTATTTCTCCTTTTAGATGCTTATCTACTATCATCAATGAAGATAAGAAATTTGAGAAATGAGGCTTAGCTCGCAAACCTTTTTTCAACATTTTATTAGAAATCTTAATAATTTTTTCTTTCTCTGATACAGATAAACTTGATTCACTTTTAGAAAACGACTTGAATACCTTCTTTAACTCTGAATTTTCTGAAGCGGTCATAAAAATATTCAGTTCCTGAAGATATGCAGGAAACTCTTTTGAGAACTCTTTTAATTTCCCTTTCTTCTGTGCAAAGGAAGAAAAGCAAAAGGTAAGCGTTAAGACTAAAAGTATTAGGCGCTTTTTAAATGTAACATTTGCCATTTGTTTTTATGTTTTGAAACAACTAATTCTAAACCAAGTTGTTCTGATCTTTCTAAAATTAAAGGAATATCTTCTTTTAAAATTCCACTCAAAATAATCTGTGATTTCTTATTCATAGCCCCTACATAAGCCTCTAGATCTTGCAAAATGATGTTCCTATTGATATTTGCTAAAATAACATCAAATTTTGCATCTCCTATTACATCCGCATCCCCATAGATAAAGTTAATATTTGAAACTGAATTAAGTTTCGCATTCTCCAAAGAATTTTTATATGCCCACTGATCAGAATCAATTCCAACAAGTGAACTCGCACCTAATTTTGAAGCTAAAATTGCCAACACCCCTGTTCCACTCCCCACATCTAAGACTGATCTTCCTAAAAAATTAATACCGAACATCTCATTTATCACTAAAGAAGTTGTTTCATGATGCCCAGTACCAAATGACATTTTAGGAGTAATAATAAGTTCATACTCTTTATTAGGGAAATCATTATGAAAATGTGCACGAATCACACATTGATTATTAATATGAACAGGTTCAAAATTATCTTCCCACTGCTTATTCCAATTTTCTTGCTTTATTTCTTTAATCGTGTAAGAGAGTTTACATAGTTTAGCAACTTCTGTAATAATATCCTTTACCGCATCTTCATTCATCAAGTGAGTTTTCGCATAAGCCTTGATCCCTGTTTCATCCTCTACGTAGGAATCAAAGTCAATTTCATGAAGCCTAGCCACCAAAATATCAGCAAAAGGAACAACTGGGTTTAATCTAACATCTATCTCAGTATATTCCATTAAAATGATTGTGTTATAGCAATAAAATCATCAGAATTTAAGGATGCGCCACCAATTAAACCTCCATCAATATCTTGGCTGGAAAATAATTCTTTTGCATTACTTGGATTACAAGAACCACCATATAATATTGAAATGCTTAAAGCTACTTCATTTCCATATTGTTCAACTAATATATTTCTGATGAATGCATGCATTTCTTGCGCTTGATTAGTACTTGCGGTTACGCCAGTACCAATTGCCCAGATAGGTTCGTAAGCAACTACAATATTTTTAAATTCTACAGATGAAAGGTGAAATAAACTCTCTGAAATTTGAGTTTTAATCAAATCAAAATGTACACCACTTTCTCTTTGCACTAAACTTTCACCACAACAGAAAATTACTTTTAAATCATTGCTAAGCGCTTGTCCTACTTTAGTTTTTAAAATCTCATTCGATTCCTTAAAATTTGCTCTTCTTTCTGAATGCCCAAGAACAACATATCTAGCATTACAAGATGCTATCATATTAGCAGAAACTTCTCCTGTAAAAGCACCTTTTTCGTTAGCACTACAATCCTGAGCTGCAGCTACTACTTTAGAAGTATTAGCACACATTTTTGCTGCTTTATGCAAATACAAAAAAGAAGGCGCAAGTACAACATGAGTATTATTATCTGTTGGCAATTTAGCTAAGACATCTTCTACCAAAGCAATACCTTCAGCTCTATTCAAGTTCATTTTCCAATTTCCTGCAACTATATTTTTTCTCATATTAACTTATTCTTATTCGGGGATCGAGCCAACTATATATTAAATCAACTATTATATTTATTATTACAAAAAATGTTGCAATAAACAGCACTAAACCCATTACAACTGGCAAGTCCATTTTATTTAAAGCATCAACTATTTCTTTTCCTATTCCGTTCCAAGCAAAAATATATTCTACAAAAACCGCACCTGCTAAAAGAGAAGCAAACCAACCAGAAACTGCCGTTACAACTGGATTCAATGCATTACGTAAAACATGTTTAAACATTACGGTAAATTTATTCAATCCTTTTGCTTTTGCTGTACGAACATAATCCATTGCCAATACTTCTAAAAGAGAATTTCTACACAGCTGAATAATAACTGAAAGTGGACGAATACCCAAAGTAATTGCAGGTAAGATTAAATTTTTGAATTGCAAGAATGAACCTTTCCCATAGTCATCTACTTCATACAGACTACCCGTCATATTTAATCCTGTAAAATTATGTAACACAAAACCAAAAATCCAAGCAATTATTATAGAGGCAAAGAAAGAAGGTAAAGACATACCTAAAACAGAAATAATAAGAATAGTTTTATCAATAAGGGTATCCTTACACAATGCAGAAAATATACCTAGCATTAAGCCTAAAAAAAAAGCAATAATTATAGCAGAAAGTGCTAAAAAAAAAGTATTCTTAAAGGTATGTCCAATAATAGTAGTAACGGATGTTCCTGTACGTACAAAAGACTCCCTAAGGTAAGGGACTTTAAGAGCTAAGGTATAATGAGTAAAAGTAACCAGTTTTTTAAAGTAATATTTACCGCTAGCTAAAGATGTAAAGGCAGTAGGACTATTATGATGAATTGAAATAGGTAATACATCATTTAGATATAAAACGTATTGCTCACCTACCGAACGGTCAAAACCATACTTATGTTTTATAATAGCCAACTGATTTGAATCTTCACGCTTATCCAACATCATACGAGCTGGATCTCCAGGCAATACATTAAATAAAAAGAAAACTATTGTTAGTACCCCCCATAAAACAAGGATGCCATAAGTTATCTTTTTTGTAATATAGGTAAACAAAATTTAGTTAAAAAAGTTTCTTAAATTCATCAGCATTAAAAGCATTCACACCAGCGCCATCATAAAAACGAATTTGATTTCCATTATCAAGATAAATTACAGCTGGATTCTCATATTCATAACCTAAAATCTCTAAATAAGAATTAATTTCATCATCCTCATTGTAAAAAGGTAATACTTGAAAAGAATATTCTCTACCGGCATAATCAAAAAAATCAGGGATTCTATCTGCTTCAGAATCAGAAAATATAATATGTATCTCTGGAAAATAAGCAATAGAATCAGAAAGATCATTTAATGATTTTGCAGCATCCATACAATGCTCACAACCAGCATCAAAAAAACAGAGTATTTTCTTTCCTTCATTAATATTTAAATCAGAAACTACATATTCAGAAAAGCCAGAAACTCTTTTATTCTTACCAACTGTTTGCACTGGTACAAAAGCAAACATTAACAATAAGACTGATAACAGCTGTATAATTAACTTTGAACGATTATTCTTTGTATCTTTAGGTGTGTTTTTATACAGATAACCTAAAACACCAAGGGTAATTATATTCTTAATTAAAGCTTGTAAAGGAGACATTGGGATTAACTCTCCAAAGCAACCACAGTTTTCGCTATCACCTAATAATATAGAGTTTGCTAAATGTAAACTAAACAGAATAAGCATAATTATTGAAGTAGGAATCACAATCTTTTTAAGGTAATCTCTTTGAAGTATTGCAATAGCAAGAAATAGTTCGATAGCTATGATGAACCTAGAGAAATAAGGAGCTAAACCTTCAGAAAATCCCATAGGAATAAGCTGTCCCTCTTCAAATACTTTTGTAATTCCATACATTGGTGTTGGATACAATTTCGCAAATGCGGATAGCAAAAACAAAGCCGATACCAAAACACGAATAATCATTGATAAGTTCTTTTTCATAATTTTTTATTTTAATTTAATTAACGCAAAAACAGCATAATTTAGCATGTCTAAATAGTTCGCATCTACTCCTTCTGAAATTAAGGTTTCACCTTTATTGTCTTCAATTTGTTTTACACGAGAAATCTTTTGCAAGATTAAATCAGTAAGTGAGCTTACCCTCATTTCACGCCAAGCCTCACCATAATCATGATTCTTAGCAATCATTAATTTCTTAGCGATATTAGCCTGCTTTGTAAAGGAAGTCATAGCCTCATCATAATCCATTTCTGAAGCTAATTCAGATACCCCTAAGTCCAGCTGAATAAGTCCTATAATCGCATAATTTACAATTCCTACAAACTCATTTGAGACCCCGTCTTCAACCTTTTGTTCTCCTTTTTGTTCTATTGAGCGAATTCTTTGTGCTTTAATAAAAATTTGATCAGTCAAGGAGCTAATTCTCAATATACGCCAAGCGCTACCATAATCTTTCATCTTCTTAGCGAAAATGTCCTCACATTTCTTTATTATTGAATCGTATTCCGCAATTGTCTGCTGCATATAATTTTAACCTTTAATAATGTCGAAATATACACCATTTATATCTTCAAATGCCATAAAAATAAAAGGCAATTCAAGATTTTTTTCAACAGAGAACCCAATTGTCATGGGGATATTAAACATTACAAATGATTCCTTTTATGATGGAGGTCAATACATAAATGAAGAAGATATTATTGCGCAAACAATAAAAATGCTAGAAGAAGGAGCTAGTATTATTGATATAGGAGCGCAATCTTCTCGCCCAGGAGCGACTCTACTTCAAGCTGAGGAAGAAATCCAAAAACTATTACCCATCATTAAATTGTTAAAAACTGAAATACCAGAAATTATTATTTCAATTGATACCTTCTGGGCAAAAACAGCCCAAGAATGTGTAAAAGCAGGAACAGATATAATCAATGATATATCAGCAGGAGAAATGGATAATACCATGTTTGATACTATTGCTCAATTACAAGTACCTTACATTATTATGCACATGAAAGGTACACCACAAAATATGCAAAACAATCCTACTTACAGCAATGTAATGAAAGAAATAATTGCTTATTTTAAAAAGAAGATAATAACTCTAACATCTAAAGGTATTGAGCAAATCATTATTGATCCTGGATTTGGATTTGGCAAAAATTTAGCTCATAATTATCAAATATTAACTAAATTAGAAGAATTGAATCAATTTAATATTCCTTTATTAGTTGGCACTTCTCGCAAATCAATGATTTATAAGTTACTAGATAAGACACCAAAAGAAGCATTAAACGGAACAAGCATCACCAATACCATGGCATTGCAAAAAGGTGCATCTATATTAAGAGTACATGACGTAAAAGAAGCTATAGAGTGTATTAAAATTACTACATTCGCAAAAAATCTAGAATAAATGAAATTCCTAAATCTAGGATTTATCGAACTCATTGACATAGCACTTGTTGCTGTATTAATTTATCAGCTTTACAAATTAGTAAGAGGTACAGTTGCTATCAATATATTTATTGGCCTAGCTGCTATTTACTTGTTATGGAAAATTGTAGACGCCTTTCACTTTCAATTATTAAGCGAGATACTAGGTCAATTTATTGGTGTAGGTGTTATCATATTAGTAATTGTTTTTCAACAAGAACTTAGAAAGTTCCTCATGTTTATAGGAAAAGGAAAAGTAATTAGAAATAAAGGATTATTCAAGTTTAACTTTAGTGTAGAACATGATAACAAACTAAACACCTCAGTTATTTCAAAGGCCTTTGAAGGTATGGGAAAAACAAAAACAGGGGCTATAATGGTTATTACACAAATGGATGACTTAGCTGTATTTGCTGAAAGTGGTGTAGAGATGAATGCTGAAATCTCTGTTCCTATGATAGAAAGCATCTTTTATAAGAACAGCCCCCTACATGACGGAGCAGTTATTATCAGAGATAATAAAATTATTAGTGCTAGATGTGTTCTTCCTGTGAGTAATAGTGAAGATTTCCCAGGACACCTAGGAATGCGCCATAGAGCTGCCTTAGGAATTACTGAAGAATCAGATGCAGTAGCAATTATTGTCTCAGAGGAAACTGGAGGAATATCTTATGTAAAAGACGGAGAACTTTTCAATAAAAGAACTGCAGAGCAATTAGAACAATTCCTGAATAGAGTTTTTACTCAAGTACAATAAATTTCTTATTCAATTCAAAGCTATCAGAAAATAAATGAATAATATAAACACCTGCTTTTCCAGGTTTTATTATTCGTACTACTTCTTGTAAATTATTAATATACAAGACCCCTTTATCTATTAATTTACCATCAACTGAATACATTTCAAACTTAATATTGCTATCAATACTCGTATTAATTGGTAAAATAAAATCATGATTCAAGAACTGATAAGCACTATAATAATTAGGTACTCCATATCCAAACGCATTATCAGGATTTAAATATCTATCTGCTGATTTATAAATTGCATACTTAATATCATGTGGTCTTCTATAAGAATTAGCACCCCACAAACATGCTACCATTCCTGCAGTAACTGGTGAAGAAAATGAAGTTCCACTGCCTGTCATGACTTCATTAGAAGAAGTAGCAACTACCGTATTTTTACCCTGAGCAACTACATTAGGTTTTGTAAACCCTTCAGCATTTGGCCCATAAGAACTAAAAGATGAAAATTCCTTATTCTCATCTACTGCACCAACCGTTAACACATCTGTATGATCAGCTGGAGCACCAATATAATGCCAGTTACTATTACCAGAATTTCCTGCAGAGTTAACCACAATGATACCTTTAGTATAAGCCATACCCGCACCTATACTTATAGGAGCTGTTTTCCCATCCATATCAGCATACGTGTGATTCTGGGTAGAATCATCAAAAGTAGTATAACCTAATGAAGAATTAATAATATCAGCACCTACACTATCAGCATATTCAGCAGCACAAACCCACATATATTCCTCAATCAAGTTCTCTGAGAACACATCCTCACTTCTTAGTAAAAGATAATTTGCTTCAGGAGCTGTACCAATCATTTTTCCACTTTGCTTTGCTCCCATTGTACTGAGCACCATCATTCCATGAGTATGATCATCATAAACATTTGTATTCCCATCCACAAAATCATAAGTATCCAAGATTTGATTCTGCAA
>MDTG01054673.1_pt1 | contig 15046 bp, 10 predicted proteins | sample 811421 | NCBI WGS metagenome assembly MDTG01 (sample SAMN05326645, study PRJNA326480) | marine metagenome | isolation source: seawater | place: Pacific Ocean: South East | collected 2011
CAATGATTATTTGACATGGATGAAAAATTATATTGAACTATGAGATATTTAGTTCGGTTAAAATATAATGGATTAGAATTTTGTGGTTGGCAAATTCAACCCAATTCTACAACAGTGCAGGAAGTAATCGAACAGAAGTTGAGTATGTTATTGAATCAATCAATTAAAGCTACAGGATGCGGAAGGACAGATACTGGCGTTCATGCTCGCGATTTTTACTTACATTTTGATGTTGATATGATAGGAATTGAGGCTAAAAAATTAATGAGCAAGCTAAATTCTGTTTTACCCTCTTCAATTGCAATTACCGAGTTAAGAAAAGTTTCAAAAGATTTTCATGCGCGATTTTCAGCGGTTTCGCGTCAATATAAGTACTATATTAAAATGACCAAGGATCCGTTTAAGGAAAATTTTTGGTATATACGCCAACGTTTAGATATAAATGCCATGAGAGTTGCAAGTAAATTTCTTCTGGATTGTGATGATTTTACATCTTTTTCAAAGTTGCATACCGATGCGAAAACAAATTTGTGTAGTATTACTCAAATGGATTTAGAAACAAGCGAAAATCGTATTGTTATAACCATAACTGCTAATCGGTTTTTGCGAAATATGGTTCGAGCAATAGTGGGAACTTTAGTTGAAATTGGTTTAGGTAAAAGGACTCCAGAAGATATGAAGCGTATAATTGAGGCAAAGGACAGGTGTGAAGCCGGGTCAAGTGCTCCAGCCAATGGGTTGTTTTTAACTAATATTACATACCCTAGCCAGTTAATAGAAGGGATAGAATGATATGAGTAAAGATGTCACAGGAAAAGCCTTAGACAGAGAAGTTTTAAGGCGCACGATAAAATATGTTCGGCCCTTTCGGACGGCTTTCTATTCTACAGCGCTCATTACTATACTTTTATCTTTTATGGCTCCTGTTCGAACCTATTTAGTAAAAATTGCTGTAGATGATAAAATACAATTTGGTGATGTAAAAGGGTTGCAGGAAATAATTCTAGTTTTAGTAGGTTTGTTAATTATTCACGCGGGAATGCAGTTTTTACAATCCTATCTCGCGAATTGGTTGGGTCAGAGCGTGATATTGACAATACGCAGAAAATTATTCAATCATGTAGTTTCTTTCAAACTAAAATACTTCGATTCCACTCCAATAGGTAATTTAGTAACAAGAGTAACCAGTGATATTCAAACCATTGCTGAGATTTTCTCAGCAGGATTATTAAATATCATTAGTGATATTTTACAACTAATTATGGTGTTAATATTTATGTTTTATATTAACTGGGAACTAACCTTAATTGTGTTAGTGCCCGTACCTATCTTAGTTGTATCCACCATTTTATTCAAAAAAGCCATTAAAACAGCATTTATTGATGTGAGAAAAAATGTCGCAAAAATTAACACATTTGTTCAGGAGCATGTTACAGGAATGAGTATTGTTCAAATCTTTAATCGAGAGGCTGAGGAAATGAGGAGATTTAAAGAAGTTAATGAGAATCATAAAAATGCTTGGCTAAAAACAGTTTGGGCAAATGCTATATTTTTTCCAGTTGTTGAAATTTTGTCTGCTTCATCTATTGCCTTGCTGGTATGGTGGGGTGCAAGAGGAGTGATTTCAGGTTATGCACAAATTGGTGATGTTATGGCTTTTATACTTTTTATACATATGATTTATCGCCCGATCCGTCAATTAGCGGATCGTTTTAATACTCTTCAAATGGGTATGGTAGCTGCCAATAGAGTGTTTAATGTTTTGGATACTGATGAGCATATTTCAGATGAAGGGGATAATTCCTCTATTGATGTTAAAGGAAGTATTTCGTTTCAGAACGTTTGGTTTGGATATAAGCCCGAAAGTTATGCATTAAAAGGAGTTTCATTTGATGTAGACAAGGGTCAAACATTGGCCTTAGTGGGAGCCACAGGAGCAGGTAAATCATCTGTTATAAATGTGCTTACCAAGTTTTATGAGATAAAAAAGGGTACTATTTTGGTTGATGGGGTTAACATTAATGATTTTACCCTCGAACACTTAAGAAAAATAACCGCAGTTGTTCTTCAAGACGTGTTTTTATTCGATGACTCAATACTAAATAATATAACATTGGATAACCCTAATATTTCCAAAGAGAAGGTAATTGAAGGTGCAAAACTTATTGGTGTTCATGATTATATAATGGGGTTGGAGGGAGGATATTCCTATCAAGTTCGCGAGAGAGGTGCTGTGCTTTCGGTTGGCCAACGTCAATTACTTGCTTTTTTAAGAGCTTATGTATACGACCCACAAATATTAATTTTAGATGAGGCAACTTCTTCCGTTGATACTCAGTCAGAGCAACTAATTCAGCGAGCAATAGAGAAGCTAACAGAAGGAAGAACTTCAATTGTGATAGCTCATAGGTTGTCAACGATTCAAAATGCCAATCAAATTATAGTGATGCATAAAGGTGAAAAAGTTGAGCAAGGAACTCACGAGGATTTGATGGAAGTTGGTGGATATTATAAACGATTGTTTGAATATCAATTTAAAAGTGATTAATATTATCAACTTGTCAGGTCTCCTCACCAATTAAAAATGCTGAAATAATAACTAAACTTTAATAGCTCCTTTTAATCCAATATATTTGGTGAAAAGAAATGAATATGTTTGAAACAGTCACTTTTGCCAGGGCAAAATTCTGGTTTTTTATCGGAATATTGGCTCTCTCCTTATTCTCATGCTCTCATGAAAATCGAGTTCATTCAAATTATATACCTACCAATTCCTGCATTGTAGTTAGTGTTGATACGGAAAAAATTTTTAATGATGCTGTTTTTGACTTAGCTGCAAACACGGATATAAATAATAATTTGAGGTTGATGCCTCTTTATAGTATGATTCAGAATCCATCTGCTGCTGGACTTAAAATGTTTTCGAAATACCATATATTCATTTACGGTTCAAATCTTGTTGATGTAAAAATTGGTGCCATTCTCCCTTTAAATGATGGAGAGGATTTAGCTGAATATGTTCAGATGAATTTTCGAACAAAAGTAATTGAGCGCGATGGTTTCCAAGCTGCAAAAATATCGGAGAGGCACAATCTTATTTGGGATGAATATACTGCAATATATTTTTCTGGAGAATCAGATGGAGATCTGATAAAACAAGGAAAAATTTTTTTTACCAAGGCGGATAAAGAAATTTTGGCATCAAAAGACTCTACTTTTTCTTATGCGTTAAATGCAGATGTTCATATTTCAACATGGCTAAAAAATGATGATTTTGCTAACTTGATTAATCAAGGTCTAACACTATTTGATGACTTAAGTCAATTTGATATTATTCTTAATAGCGGTGATACTTTTAATGACGGAAAAACTGTTTTGTTAACTAGTTTTAATAACGGGAATATTACTACAAAATATCGACAATACTTGACACCTGAAGGAACACTAAAACAACTTGAAAAGGAAAAAGAAAATAATGTATCAGCTTTAGTTCCAATGGCTATCTCAGAAAATCCAATAGTATTGGTAAGTGCATCATTGAATTCTCCGGCTCTAGTTGAGCTTCTGAAAATATATGAGTTTGGTAAGGATTGGAACCAGCAAGCAGTTAATTTTTCTTTTTTACCTCAAATAAATCAGTTGTCAGATTATCTTGAAGGAGACGTTTTGATTTTGGTTGACGGATTTGAAGAGGTTGTAAAAGTGCGAGAAGTACCAGATATTGATGACCAAGGCAATGACACACTAGTTTTAAAAGAAGTAATTGAAAAAAAACCTGTTGTTTCTTTTGGACTAACTGTTAAAGATTCAATGAGGTTCAATTTTATCATTAATCTTTTGGGATCGCATTTACCAAAGACAGATGGCTTCTTCAATTTCAATGATGAGATTTATTTCACGGTAAAACAAAATTATTTTTTCCTAACTTCAACAAAAAGAGGCATTGAATCTTTGAACGAAATGAATGGTGAATTGTCCCCACATTTAAATTCAATGGTTTCAAAATACGCATCAGTGTTTTACTTTGATGCTGATAAAATTCTTAAACTAGACGATAGATTTGCTCAATTTAATTTGGTCGGAGGTAATAATTTGAATAACGTTTTGGTTTTTAAGGGTAGAGTTAATAGTAATGGAATAATTGAAGGAGAAACGATAATTAACTTTATGAATCAACAAAATAGTTTCGTTTCAATTTTAAAATTGTTTTCGGATTTATTTGGCCATTTAAATCCCTCAGATTCAGGAGGAGTAATTAATTTTAACTAGTTCTAGTATTATGTTTACGTCTAAAATCATTAAAGATTTAAATGGTTCGTAGGGTCGTATCACTTTATTCTCCTTATTTGAGAGTTTTTTATCTACACAGATTAGTTTTGAGGCTCTACATCAAAATTCTTTGCATATAATTAATTGGTCTTGGAAAGGAGGTTTTAAAGTATTGATATAAATCATCTAAAAAAGCCAGCTGTAATTTTCCTTTTCGTGAATAAATATACTTCTTGGGACGATTCAAAAACTCAGCATGTAACACATCGAATAATTCGAGTTAATAATTATTTGGGATTAGAAATGTTTGACTAATATACATTCCTACTGATGATGTAAATGCAATTACAAAATTAATAGTTCGCTGGATTAACCTAAATGGTAAAATAGTGAACTTCGAAATGAGTAAATTGACAATATTTAATAAGCTTAAAGGTAATGGGAGCTGAACTGTTTATGAGATTGAAGCAATTGAAATTGGTTGTCAAATCATGCACGATTGTAAGCTTAGGCTTCCGTTTTGTGCTCGTAATCAAAATAACCCACAGTCAAATTCAAACAAGAAAAGTTGCAAATTAGAGTTTGCAATTGATAGTGATTTTTCTTTTGATATTCTAATGAAGAATCTCGTTTGAAACTATAGTTTAGTAGATATTTTTATCTCCCACAAAGAGTGGGTTTTTAATAGAGCTTGATTCCATATCAAAACATAGTAAGAAAGATGCGGAAGGTTTTAAAAAACAAATGAATTTGTGTCTTATAAGATTTTCAGAAAACGAATTTAACTTTCAGGTATTAAGTCGAAAAAAAATTCGTAAAAAATGACTTGTCTAATTTAGTACTTACAGAAATTTTGAAGAGGAAAGCTAATTATACAAGAGTGATTTCAAGAAAATTTCGAAGCAAAAGGTAAGAAAATGGATGAATCAATTCGCAAATAATCTTCACAAAAATTTTTCACTCAAAGTAAAAGAAGAATCTGAAAAGAGTGTAGGCTAGTTACTTAAAAAAAAATCTTACGGCAGTATCTTTTCAGTTGAAAAAAATGCAAATACCTAACTCAATACATGTATTGGTTAATAATTATGTGAATAGTTATTAGAGTCAAAGAAATAGAGGTTACTTGGATATTGATGCATGTGTGATTCATTTTCCTGATTACTATTTGCTTTGGGATCCAAGTGGTAAATATTGTGAGTTCAATTATTTACCTTATCAATACTTGAGTCAAGAATTAGTTTTTGTAGGTCATTTTAAATCCCTCTTGATGTATAAGAATTTCACGCACAAATATTTAAAAGTATGTTCCCACACTAAGTTGTGATTTTCCGCGAGGTATCCGCATATAAACTTATTATTACATGATGATTTAACAGTCCACTTTTGATTTTATAAAAATATGCAAGGGTATTATTCAAAAAACTTCAAGTCGTGTTATGATGGTCATAAAGGGACAGGGGACCCATTTTAAAAGCTCGTTAAAGAAATATGAGAGCACTTTTGTGATTCTCCACAGGTGAAGGATTTTTATGTTTCAAAAAAAGAAAGAAAGAAAATTATTTTAAAGCCATTATAGAGGTTGAAAGTTATTGTAAAGCAATTAGGGGATAAATTAAGGCTCAGCGCTGATTTTATAAAAGGTATTCAACTGGGAATGTCTGATGGTGTTAAAAGAGTAACTGCGAGTTTTCAGCGATATCCGAAAAAATAGAACACCAAATATGAATTAAAATTACCAACGGATATGAGTACTTTCCCTCTCAAAATGCAGAGTTAGAGGCTTCAGCGACAAAACAAATAAAAAAATATTAGGCTGGAATTCACAACCTACAACAAAGAGACAGGAAATTGTTATTTATATCCCGGAGTTTTTCGATATCACTGGAGTTGAGTTTTATGAAACACCTTCGTTACAGAAGAGTCATTAATCATTAGGCTGCAGATTTATATAAAGCGGTAATTTTCTCTAAAAAGAAATAGTATTTATTGCTTTATTTCCTGAATTGATCTAATAATACCTTGCATTTTCTCTTTAAAAATATCTTTTTTATCGGCTAATGTCCATGTAAGTATTTGATAAAATTTATTTTTTCCTTCTACAGCACCGAAGGTGTAAAATACATCAATTCCATCAACACTTCCCTCTATGGTTGCAATCCTTGCATTCATAGAATTTACTATTGCTTTATCGATAGATGATGCTGAAAAATCTTCTACAGAAAGACCAAAGTTATCCAATAAAAGTTTTGTGTAACCATCTAAGTCATCATTATATGAATCGGTTAATAAATTATCGATTAACGCTGAACTAAATTCGGTTTTCGGCTCATCAATTACAATAACATAGAACTCCTTGAATAAATTTGCATATTGTAAGGAAGCTTCATCATGCAAACTTTCATTTTTAGACATGTAGGACGGTACTGTGAGCGTATATTGGTTGTTTATCGGAATTACCTTTGGTTCATTACTAAACTGGTCACATGAGCAAAGGAACAAAACAACTATTAGAGAAGAAATTATTTTTTTCATTTGGGATTTGATTCAGATTCAAATGTAACGATTAATAAGATTGTGTTTTTGATGTAAACAAAAAAACATAACAGAATTTTCTTTAAATTATTAATATGTAACAAATTTTTGCATAAATACATTTCCTTTATTGTCTACTAATTTTAGAGTATGTTTTCCGATAGATGGCTGAATGTTGATCTGATGTATTGTTTGGGTACTTCCCACAAATTCTTCATCTACATGCCAAAAAATAACACCTTCTTTTTCCCTATGCGTCGCCTCAATACTTATTTTTTCTAGTGTGCCATTAAGGTTTATTGGAATATGAATACGACTTATTTTTTTTGGATAAATTATTTTCATAATATCAGAACTATTGGTGCTGAAGCATTTTGACAGGAAAGGAGGAGTAACTTTATAGTTTGCATGTGAGGTTTTATAATAGTGTTCCATTAGGGAAGGCAGAACAAACCAACTAGTTTTTTTCATGTCAAACGTAGAATAACAATCACTATTAACTTGATGAGTTTGTTCTTTATTCAAATGAATTAATTTATGAAATGGGCATGTTTGTAAATCTTTAGCTTGTTTGTTTAACTTAACATTTACCGGTTTGGGACAATGATTACTTGCTTTAAATCCACTTTTATTACATATTTTAAAGTTTTTTAAATCATTCACAGGCTCCTTGAACCAGGATGTTTCTGGTAGTAAATTGTAAACATCAAACAAAATAGGAGCAGCAGCTTTTACACCTACAATACCAGGTCGACCTTCCCCACTAGCATTTCCAACCCAAACGCTAACAACATATTCAGGCGTTATGCCAATTGCCCAAGCATCTCTAAATCCATATGAAGTACCTGTTTTCCATGCTACTTTTCGTGAGCTACTAAACATTTTCCAGTTTAATTCTTCTCCCGGTCGAATAACTTCAAGCATGGAGTTAAAAGTTAGGTGAATAGCACCTTTATTAAAATCAGAATTAAATGGTATTGTCATTTTTTCAGGCTTATATGAAATAGAAGGATACGTGGTTTCTTGTTTTACTTGGTTGGCTTGCCAAGCCAACTTTCTGTAGGCTTTATTCAAATCCCATAGACTTGTCTCTGCTCCACCTAGTACGAGCGAAAGACCATAGTGATGAGCGGGTCGCGTTAGGGTGTTTATCTCTAAAGCTTTTAATTTATGGTAAAAGTTGTTTAGTTCAATTTTTTCAAGAAGCCTTACAGCAGGGATATTTAATGATTTAGCTAAGCATTCTTTTGCTGGTACTGCACCTGCAAAACTTTGAACATAATTTTGTGGTGTATATCCTTTGTAGTGCGTTGGTATATCGGGAAGTAGAGTATAGGGAGTAATAAAGCCTTCATCGAAAGCCTGACAAAACAAAAAAGGCTTTAGAATACTTCCTGAGCTTCTGGGAGCGTGGATAATATCAACAGCTTCATTATGATTAAATCCAAGACCGATAACGTTACCATTATAGCTAATTATTTTCCCTGTTTTTACATTGGTAACCAAAACAGCAACATTATTAATATTATTTCTTCTCAATTTTTTAGACTGTCTTCTTACGAGTCTATTGATACTTGATTGTAATCCAATATCAATACTTGTTTGATGTTTTTCTCCTTTAATGGAATTTTTACTAATGTAGTTCAATAGATGAGGAGCATGTTGAGGAAGCGAGTGAGGTTTTTGAGGCAGCTCTTCAAGTAAAGATAATTCGTATACCTCATCTGATATAATTTCAACATCTAACAATCTTTTTAGTAACCGATTCCTTTTTTTTAACAAAAGCGAATGGTTTTTACCAGGGAAAATTAAACTAGGAGCATTGGGAAGTACTGCCAATGTAGCCGACTGTGCCCACGTTAATTGATGCGAAGGTTTTCCATAATAACGCCAGGAGGCTGTCTCAAGTCCAACAACGTTTCCTCCAAAAGGTGCATAGGTTGAATAATACCTTAAAATATTATTTTTTGATTCTCTAAATTCCAATCGAGTTGACCAAAATGCCTCAATTATCTTTTGCCAGAATGTTCTCGGAGGGTTTTCTCGCATTAATCGAACTGTTTGCATTGTTATAGTGCTTCCTCCGGAAACTACTTTTTTTTGTGATAAATTTTGGTAAACAGCTCTACCTATTGATTTCAAACTAATTCCCCAATGTGATTCAAAAGTTCTATCTTCAAACTGAATGATACACTGCTTAAATTTTATAGGAACTGAGTCAACTAAGGGAAATCGCCATTGTCCATCTGTAGCAATTTTAGCACTTAATAAATCTCCGTTTCTAGATTCAATAATAGTACTCGTTGGAAGTTTGAAATATATTTTTGGTAAACAGAATAACCAATAAATAAAAATAATCGTAGTTAAACTAAAAACCGTCTTAAACCAGCTATTTCGATAAATAATTTTTAATTTCACGCTATCAAGTTAGTGGATTTATTTTTGCTTATTTAGTTGATTTATTATTCGTTACAATTTGAATGGAAAGTGCCTCCGAACTGTTTTATAAAACCTAATTAAATATCCAATAATAGCTTGCTTGAAACAAGTGTTTTATTTTACCCATATCACAAATTAGGGATTCTCTTGGGTATCTTTGAGGTGTAAAATCCTGTCCGTTATTTTTTTGAGTTTTTTGATAAAAGTCTAAAGCCACGAAGCTTTGAGAAACAATTATTTTAATTTGTTGCAAGAAACTATTCATATTAGCCGTGGGTATGGTGATTTTACAATAGTCAAAGGTTTCTTTATATAGTTTTTGAACTTTGTATTTTAAAACCTTAATATCCTTAGTTTCCGTGGCAACCGTCCTAATACCCTCCTTAATATCTTTGTTCACGTCAAAAATATCATTACAAACTTGAATTAATCCTCCAATTTTTAGTAGACACTCTATTTCTTGCTCAGAGATTGCGTTAGGAAAACAACATCGATAAAACAAAAGAGATTCTCCTCCTTTTCTAAAAGTTATCTTAAATAAATCTTTCCATTCTGTTGAGGAATCTTTTTGCTTTAAACTTAGAACCTGAGCGTCAAACACACGATTTGCAAATTCATTTAGTCTTTTTTTATCAGGAGAAATCAATAAAATTTCACTTACCAAATCACAAAATAATTTTTCATGTGCATTTTGAGGTCTGATTTTTGGTGACAAACTCATTAATCCCTTTATTCGTACAGAAGATTTATAGGAACGGTCGAAAAAGTCATCAAATAATCCAGTAATAGCAGCCATTAATGTAAGCGATTTTCTCTCTTGCGGGCCTACTTTAACATTAAGTAAATCGGCTATGCCTTCTCCAGCTAAAACGGGCGAACCAATCCCATAGTAATTGGTTATTTTTTCAAAGTCATACACTGTAAGTGATCCATCGTTTTGTTTGTGGTACTTACTAAGAAATGGGTGGAGGTATTGATGGACAAAAGCTTTTTGTTCACGAATTTGATTTTGGACGGATAACAATCGTTTTGGGAAAATGAAAATGTTTTTAACAAAGCTCATTTTCCCTAAAGTTAGTTTAATTGAATTTTATTGTTATTGATTATTCCAATAACTTTTCCTTTAATTTCAGAACCGATAAAAGGTGAGTTTTTGGATAAGCATTGAATATCAGACTTTTTAAAATTGTAGCTTTCATCTTGGCTAAATATAGTCAAATTAGCTTTTTCATTTTCCTCTATCTTGAAATTAAGACCTAAAATTTCAGCAGGATTTGTTGCAATTAATCGAATAATTTCCTCCTCTGAGAAGTCATTTCCAAGAGCTTGATTTAATGCTCCAAATAAAGCCTCTAAACTTACTCCTCCAAAGTCAGCATTATCAAATTCACAAAATTTAGTTTCAATATTTTTAGGTGTATGGCCACTTGATACAGCGTCAATTGTGCCATCTTTTAAACCTCTTATTAATGCATTTTTATCTTCCTCTGAGCGCAAGGGAGGTAAAAGTTTGTAGTTCGCATCAAATGAAGTGGTTGCTTTATCTGTAAAATAGAGGTTTGAAATATTCACATCGCAAGTTACTTGGATACCTTTTAATTTTGCTTCTTTTATTATCTCAACACTCTTTTTAGTTGAAACTCCTGTTATATGGATAGGAGACTCTGTATATTCAGCAATATATAAATCTCTTATTAAAGCGAGTTCTTCAGCAAGTGCAGGGCGAGCCTTCATTCCCAAGGATGCTGCAACTTCACCTTCATTAATCATTCCTCCATTAGCGACAGTTTCATCTTCGCAAAAACAGATTATTTTTCCCTCGAAAGGTTTTGTGTACAAAAGAGCTCTTTTTAATAGTTCAGGGTTTTTTATTGTTTTTTTGCCATCCGTAAATGCAATAGCACCAGATAAATGCATATCATACATCTCAGTTATTTCTTTTCCCTCTTGATTCTCAGTTACTGTTCCTGCGGGTAATAAGTTTACAATATTATTTAAGGAACTATTTTTTATGAATTTAATTTGAGATTTGTTATCAATTGGGGGTACAGTTCCAGAAACTCCCAATACTGACGTAAACCCCCCTTTAGCGGCGCTTTTTAGTAAGTTTTCAATGTTGTCTTGATGTTCATTTCCGGGTTCTCTTATAACACTGAATAAATCGACCCAACCGTCAGATACAGATAAGTTATGACCTTTAATTACATTTTTAGACTCGCCTAAATTTTCTCCAATTTTAACGATTAAACCTTTTTTAATTAATATGTCTTTGGTTTGTAAATGAAAAGCGGAATGAGGACTAAAAATTTTTGCAGATTTGATCAGTGCATCCATTGGAAAATATTTTGGGTAAAAATAGCCAAAATTGATTGGCTTAACCTAATTAGAGTTTAAATTTTAACTCTGATTAAAATCATTTCTACAAAAAGACACACAAGGGCCATTATTAGGCATGAAAACCAGTGTGTGTTTTTCAGGCTGGATAGCTGGGTTAAATTATTGGACTGGTTACCAGAAACTTCAACAATTGATATCAAGGGCGAATTTTTAATTCGGCTTAATTTTTTAAGCTGTTCGTCAATGGCCACACTTTCAGTCCTGTCATAATTCAAACCAAATGAGCCTATTATTTTTTTTGAATTCATTATTTCATAATACCCCGTATCAAAATCAGAAGGTATTATCGATGTGTGGTTGTTTACTCTGAGTTGAGAGATTTTATTTTTTGATTTGATATTGACTAGTCGATCCGATGAAGAGGGCGTAATCAACTTAGTTTTACCAGAAATAAAGTATTGAATAGGAGTTGTGTTAATAGATTTAAAGAGCATTTGGTAAAGTACAGGTACTATTAGTGCTTTTTGAGAAAAGTTAGATTGTGATTCTGAAAGACCACTTCCGAAATAATAAAAATTTTTGTACGTTACAAGAAATGGGGCGTTGTTTTCTTTGAAAATAATTGTTTCAGAATTTTGACTAGGAACTAAATCATAATGAGCGTACAAAAAAGGTAAAGATTCTTTTAAATTTTTTCTTTCTTTCTTCTTTTCAAAAACGTCTTTAAAAAATGAGTGTGATTTTTGAATATCTCCAATATTAACAGTTGCAGTGTCTATTTCTCCAATAGATATATCACCCCAAAGCTTAAATATATCATTGTAATTTCTTGTATCTGTGTTTTTCCCTGGCATTATTCCTATAATTTTTCCGAGGTTACTGAGTTTTAATAATTCAATTGCTAAGTTTTGAGAGATCTTATCAAGTTCACCTAGAAGAAGTAAATCTTGCTCTCCAAGTTTTTTGTAGTCGATTTCAACTGGGGTCATGCAGGATAATTCAACGGAACTATCGCCCCTAAAAACCTTTTTAACAGTCGGGATAATTTCAGCTTGCTCTTGAGCAATAAGGCAAACCTTTTGTTGACTCGGAATCAAATATGAAAATAATAACTCATTGTCAAATAATAATGCTTGGTCCTCGATACTTATAACACCTTTAATTAAACTATCCTGAGGAATCTGAAACTTAAAATCATACCTGCTTTTACCGGGAGCCAATTTGTCAATGGTAAAGGAATTTATTCGATTATTTATGCTTAGTTTGACGGTTTGATTTTTTAATGGTTTTGCTCCGTGATTTGAGATGCTGAATTTCAGAGTTTCAGTTCCAATTTTTTTTCTAACGGGTGACTCAAACCAAACGGAGTCAAGGGATATATTTAATTCTTCACTGCTTTTCAAAAGAGCTAAGTTAATTTGAAAACTATCCAAGTTTTCTATTTTTTCCGTATTCAACTGTTGAAAGTCAGATATCCAATATAGCTGGTTATTATTGGTTTTGTTGTCCTGTAAGAATACGGATTGTCGGTTCATAATTGACTTGAACGATCGGCTATATAGACTGGGATTAATTTTTGATATTTCCTCTTGTGCCTCTCTCTTTGTAAAGGTTATTTGATGTTTGCCTTTAAAATCATTCGTAACTAAATGAATTTTAGCATTCGGAGGAAGGCCTCCCACAATTTTATCAGCGTATGCTTTTGCATTATTTAACTTGTTGCCTTCAACTCCTTCGTTGTCCATACTGAACGAGTTATCAATATAGATGCTCTTTACTTGATTTTTATCATCCATTTTCCGTCCAGAGTAGGGGAAAGAGAATGCAAGAACTAAAAAACTAATAAATAATACTCTAAATAATAAAATGAGCCAGTTTTTAAGCCTACGAGCTTTTTTTGATTCCTCTTTGATCTCCCTCAATAAACTTACATTAGAGAAATAAACTGTTTTAAATTTCCTAAAGTTAAAGAGGTGCAATAAAATTGGAATACTTACTAAAAGTAAACACCACAGAAACGATGGATATAGAAAAGAAACACTCAAATTACCTATTATAGGTTCAAATATAACTTCTTTTTCTAAATTTTATTTCAGTAAGAGTTGCTTGTTCAAAAAGAATTAATACCTTTGCACTCCATTTTTTAGAAAAACAATTAAGTTATGTCATTAACTGTTACAGCTGAAAAGAAGAAAGAGATTTTTACTAAATATGGTAAAAGCGAAAACGATACAGGTTCGACTGAGGGACAAATTGCTTTGTTTACAGCTAGAATTACTCATTTAACGGATCATTTAAAGGAAAATAAAAAAGATTTTGTTTCCAAAAGGTCATTAATCAGAGCTGTTGGTAAGAGGCGATCTTTATTAGACTACCTCAAAGCAAAAGATATTGAAAAATATAGGTCATTAATTTCCGAATTAGGATTAAGAAAGTAATTTTTAATCACAAGATAATTTTCCAAAAGGGCTTCTTTAAGAAGTCCTTTTTTTATTACACACAACTGTAGTTTTCAACCTAATTTAAAATACTATTACTCCGCGGATAGCATCTCCTTTAAAAGTTATATCTTTGCACGTAAATAAACAGATATAGTATAATGAGTATTCAAGTAAAAAGCCAAACTATTGAATTGGCGGGTGGTAAAACGATTACCATCGAAACAGGTAAGTTAGCTAAACAAGCTGATGGATCTGTAGTTATTAAACAAGGTGGTACCATGCTTTTAGCTACTGTTGTCTCTTCATCAGAGTTGAGAGATGGAATTGATTTTTTTCCATTATCAGTTGATTATAGAGAAAAATGGACAGCCGCTGGTAAATTTCCAGGGGGATATATCAAAAGAGAAGCTCGACCAACCGAAACGGAAATTTTGATTTGTAGATTGGTTGATAGAGCATTACGGCCATTATTCGCAGATGATTATAGACTGGAAACACAGGTAATGTTACAGTTGATATCTTATGACGAGAACGCTTCAACTCCTGAATCCTTAGCAGGATTAGCTGCATCAGCTGCTATTACTGTCTCTGACATTCCTTTCATGGGTCCAGTTTCCGAAGCCCAGGTAGCAAGAGTAAATGGCGAGTTCGTAGTAAATCCAAACAAAGCAGAATTGGCTGAAGCTGATATGGATATGGTCATAGCAGCGACATTGAATAATATTATGATGGTTGAGGGTGAAATGAGTGAAGTATCTGAAGAAGATATGATAGAAGCCATTAAAACAGCTCATGAAGTTATTAAATTACAGTGTCAGGCTCAGCTGGATTTGGCAGCCCAAGTTGAGAAAGCTCAAACTAAAAGAGAATATGCTGCACCAGAAAGTAATGATGAGGTATATGCCTCAGTGAAAAAAGCTGTTTACCAAAAGATATACGATATTGCCAAGAAAGGATCCTCAAAAAAAAGAAAGATCCGCTGCATTTAATGAAGTATACGAAGAGTTGAAATCGACATATTCTGAAGA
>MDTG01432446.1_pt1 | contig 15045 bp, 3 predicted proteins | sample 811421 | NCBI WGS metagenome assembly MDTG01 (sample SAMN05326645, study PRJNA326480) | marine metagenome | isolation source: seawater | place: Pacific Ocean: South East | collected 2011
CTGGTGCGGCTTGACGGCAGCGCGCACCAGAGCCTCGCGCACACGCGCTTTGTCTTCCAGAACGACCAGGCGGCCTACGCCGACGGCAGCCAGGCCTACCTCGCTGGCCTGGACGGCGTGATCAGGCTGCTTGAGGGCACCACCTATTGGATCACGGCCACGCACTTTTGCTTCGCGCCGCTGGCCCCACCGCTACAGTCCGCGCCACGGAATGCGACGCTGCCGATGTCCATCCTTGATGGGCGGCTCATGACCACTGGCGGGGCCATCCGCGACTTTGACGCGTCGCTGGCCTTTGACGCGCGATGCGACGACGAGCTGGGCAACGCGCCGGTGCACCTCTTCCCTTTGGAGGCAACCAACGAGATGGCCGTGTGGCTTGGGCTTTCCAGCACCTTCTTGTACGAGTACGGCAGCGACGTGCTTCAGAAACGCCGGCGCGTGGTGGAGGCGGGCGCCAACTGCTCGCGCCTCGTGCCCGAGCTGCAGCACGTGCGCGACCTGTACGACGCTGACTGCGGCATGGGGCTGGGCGTGTGCACCAACGAGCCCTCGCTGCCCTTTCGGCGTTTCGCGACGCGTCGGCTGCGCCTTGACGTCTTTGACGACGGCACTGGCACGCTCGTGTCCGAGCACACGGACGCGCTCTCGACTATCGCGTCGCTCAAGGCCTACACGGACGCGCTGACGTCGGCGGTCGCGCGGCTGATCGTGCTGCTGCTCACGGCGGCCGTCGTTTTCATACGCGGCGCGCAGAACGCCACCAAGCCAGAGTGGCTCCTGACGCACGTGATTGACACGCTCTACTGTCGCAACAAGTTTGCCACGGATGCGACGCCGCAGAACGTCGCTCTGGAGCACGACTGGTTTGAGGTCCTCTCCGACGCGCTGATCAGCACGTTTGCGTGGGTGGCGCGCGTCGTGGTGCTGTACTACTCGGTGGACACGCTGGTGGCCGACTCGCACGGCGCGGTCGTGGGCTTTCAGATCGCGGGCATCGTCGCGTCGGGCGTGCACCTCGCGCTGCGATACGCGCTGCACATCAACCTGAAGCGCGAGGCGCCCATCACCAAGCTGGGCGGACCCATGTCGGTCATCGACGTGACCTCGGCGGTGCTCCTGCTCTTTAGCAACTCGCCCCTGCTCAGCAACGACGAGGGCCGCTTTGACGCGATCGGACGGTTGCTCATCTCGGTGCTGATCGCGATTGCCGTCTTTACGCGCATCTGCTTCTCGGCGGCCATGGTCGCGGCGATGACCGTGTCGGCGCAGAACGGCGTGCGCAAGGGCCTGCGCTCGCACCAGGCGTGCCTCGCGCTCGCGACGTTGCTCTGGATCGCGCAGGGGATCACGAGCGCGGGATCGCTCGCGCTCCTGTTTGTCAACCCGGCGGCGACGCAGGTGGCCCGCTCGCAGACGGGCCCCACCGATGGCATCAAGTATGCCATCTTTGCGGGGCTGCTGTGCACAGCGCTGCCCACGTTCACAAAGGTGTCGCTCCTAGTGTTTGTGCACGAGTGTCACGAGCAGAGCGAGAAGGCGGAATAGTTTTTTTTAAAATAGACGCGGTTTCCCGCGGAGTTGCCAACTGCAGCTGCACTCACTGCCATCCCTGCCATCCTGTTGCCAACTTGCCTTGGCAAATTCGTTCCGTTTGCCAACTGGTTCTGCACTTGCTGTTACCGCTGCCAATAGGTTTGGCATGCGTCCGTTTCCTGATAACTTGTGCGACGCGCGCACGAAGCAAGATGGATCCACCGCGCGAGATGGCGGCGCTGCCGGGCCTAATCCAGCTCGCGTTTCACCGCCTGGCGCCCACGGGCGGCAATGCGGAGGACGACGAGCAGGCAACAACGTCAGCGATCGGCAGGTTGCCGCGGGAGATGTGGAAGCTGATTCTGGAGGACCTTGTCAATGCCGGCGACGAGTGGGGATTCAACCTGTCCCAAGAGATTGTAAAAATGTGCGCGGTGGCCAACGACGCGCCGTGGGACAGCGATTGGAACGCCGCGTGTGGTGACGAGGGCTGGATCTACGACCACGCCAACCAGATACTGGGCCTTTACCGCGACTACCCCAACTGGGCCGCCTTTAAGGTGTGGCTTGAGCGGCACCGCAACAGTCTGCGCGACCATGACCTGGAGCCCGAAGGCGGCATTCATCCTGTCCCCGCTCACTTGCTGGACGCACCCCAAGTTCTTCCACCGGCTTGGTGGACGAGCCCCAAGGTGTACTTTAAGCGGTGCATGTCGGAGTGGCGGTTTGGGGACGTTGATCTGCGCTCCTATTACCGCAACCCGCGCCGATACTACAGGCCGTGGTCGCGCGCGTTCATGGCGCAAGAACTGCTCCGCGAACCCTACAATTTTCGCCAACTGAACTTTGATGGGATGCTATATGCCTTCCACCGGGACTTTCACGACGACTACGTTTACCTTGCCAAGATTGTCGTGGCTGCCTCGCCGCACGAACTGGCGCGGGTGACGCGCTCCATCAGGTGGACCATGAACGAAACGACCAATGAAGAAGTTTTCGACGTGGTTGGTGGAGACGGTCAGCGCAATGCGACCACGTTTCCAGAGTATGCCGACATTGCCGAGATTGCCGTGAAGGGAGCAGGCATCACGCTCCGATACGTGCCTGGCTCGCTCAACCACGACGGAACCCGCACCTCGGTGCCGCCCATTCCGGAGTACACTGAACTGGCCATGCATGCCGTGAAGGGGGACGGATTTGCACTTCAGCATGTGCCTGGCTCCCTCACCTTTCGCCAGGAGACGCCGGTGGCGGATCCTGTTCCGGGGTACAAAGAAATTGCCAAGGCGGCCGTGACGGCCTACCCCTACATCCTTCAGTGGGTGCCAGGAGTCATGAACGTGCGCGCAGTTGCGGGACCACACACAACGCGCACCTCAACGCGTGGCGTCACAGACGACGACTTTGTGGAGATTGCTCAGGCTGCGGTCAAGGAGCTCGCCACGCGCGGGCGCGAGACGGAGCACATGCTCGTCAACTACATTCCGCCGCACCTCCAGGCCCAAGTGCGCGCGGTGTTGCAGTGATGACGCGTTGGCAGTGTGTGTGTGTATGTGTGTGTTGAGCTGATGAGTGGTCAGGGTGTCCGCGCGCGTCACTATCTCATTTCTGTTTTGTCTCTAGAAACGCACGCACACATACACACACACACACGCCACGTTCACACACACGGACCGACACCCGCCATCCATTCATTGCGCGACGTCCAGCTTAAAAAACCGCCGCTTTTGCATCGCGTTCTCGCGCGCGTTCTGTTCCCGGCCCCCGGGTGAGCTGTAGTAGATGCACCACCAGATCCACGCGACGACGATGCAGATCAGGAGCGCGGCCGGGATGGTCGTGATGAGCAACACCTGCAGCGCCACCGGCATCTGGTACGGCGGCGGCGGCGCGGGCGGCGCGGGCGGCGAGGGCGGGTCTCTCGGTGGCGGGATGGCGGGCGGCTCGGGCGGAGAGGCTGGCGGCAGCCCAGTGGCGTGAAACGGGCAGTTGGTGTTCTCCTCGGCGTGCATCGCGCCGACAAAGTCGTTGGGCATGTAGTATTCAACGCCATTGAACTCGTGTATGTGCGTCTCGTTTATGGGCGAGACCGCGCGCGCCTCGGCCTCCGTGAGATACAGCGGCCAATAGCCCTGGGCGCACATGGCCGTCACTGGCGGCGGCGGCGGCGCCGAGGGCGGGAAGGGGCACTCGTCCACGTAGATGCGGAAGACGGCCGCGCCGTTGCCGTGCGCGTACTGGTCGTAGACGTCGCCGTCGCGGTTGGCGCCGATGCTGTAGTTGACCGCGCCCGCGTGCGGCTCGTTGGGCGGGTAGTCGGCCGGGTAGGTGGCGTACTCAAGGTACAGGTAAGGGTGCCATGTGCCCTCTGTCTCGTTCTCGTAGACCTGTGTGCCATTGTCGCGCATCTTGAGCGTCATGCCATTGTTGATCAGGTACTCGGACGTGGGCAGCTCCATGTCGGGCTGCGTCCCGGGAGCGACCGTCACGTACGCGCCGCGCATGCTGTCAATCTGTTCTTGCGTCACATCGTCAAACCAGATGTACGAGTCGCCGGCGCAGCACGAGGGGGCGTACCGTGCAATCTGAATTGTATCCACCAACCGACCCGACTCGCACTGGGCGGCCGCCAGCCCCAGCAGGGCCAGCATGATGCGCACCCTACAACAACACCACCACCACCACCAATACTCGTGTGCTACTAAAGACCGCGCCCACTTCGGCATATTTCAAAACCACTACCCGGTAGCGCGCACGGGCGCCGCCAAGGCGCCCGTGCGGTGCTCACGCCATCACTGGCGCGTCAAGCGACTCGGCAAGCATGTCCCTGCTGCGCGCCAGCTCCAGCGCGCGCTTCTTGGCCGCGACCGAGCCGTGGCGCTCAAGCTCCACGTCGGGGTTCTGCGTACTCTTGCGCTTGCGGCGCTCCTGCGCGGCAAACGACTGCGCCTTTGCCGCCTTGTCCACGTCCAGCCACGGGAGGGCCTGGTCGTGGCCGGCGACGGCGCGGTGGTTGCGCGCGCGCCAGCGCAGGCCCAGCCCCTGGTCGTTGACGCGGTTGGCCTCCTTGTCCGTGAGCATGCCGCGCGCCTCAAGCGCCGAGAGCGTGAAGCGCTGCCACGTGGAGCGCGCAAAGATGTTGCCGCTCATGCTGAAGCTCGCGTCAATGCCGCGCGTCTCGGCCTCGTACTCAAGCACCTCGGGGTCGTTCTGTTCCACCATGCGCCCGTTGGCGATTGAGTGCACCGCTTCGGTCAGCTCCTTGCTCGCGCGCGCCTCGCTCAGGTGCGACTCCATGTCGCACTTGCGCGATTCCTTGAGGGGCATGGGGCGGCTGAGCGGCCAGAGCAGCTTGTTCTTCTCCTTGAGCCCCGGAAAGCGCATGACAACCTGCGGCAGGCTTGCCATCGTCTCCTCTTCCTCCTCCTCGTCAAAGACGTCGGGAAACGCGGCGCGCACCTTCTTGACGTGCGATCGGCAGTCGTTGTGCAGCGTGTCGATTGCCTTGCACGTCATGAACATGGCAAGCTGGTCCCACTCGTACGGCAGCGTCTCCTGCCGAGTGCCCGGGTCGGCGGCAAGCGCCGCGGATGCCCCTGCCGCACCCTCCGCCGCGCGGATGTGCAAATCGTCGGAGTCCGGGTGGCTCACGCTCTGGTCCATCGGCTCCAGCTCGCCGTCCTCGGGCGGCTCGGACAGCGCCTGTTCTGGCGACCCGGGCTGCTCCTCAAAATCCTCCTCCGCGTCCTCCTCCTGCCCCTGGTCCTCTTCGTTCAGGGCCGGAAAGTTGTCCACCTCCGGCTCGCGCGGCTGAGGAGGAGCCGCGCCCTCCTCTTCGCCCGGCTCTGCCTCCGCCTCCTGCATCTCCTCCTCCCAGACGTCCTCGTTGTTGGACTCGCTGCGCACGTTGATCGACTTGTACGAATCGGGCACATGATCAAACTTGCCACCAGCAATGCCTGGCACGGTACTCAAGTAGTGCGCAATCTCCACGAGCAGGTTGGCCGTCTCCGAGGCAATGTGCTTGTTGATGTACACGCCGTTGAAGCTCTCGCACTCTTCAATCATTGACCCCTTCTTGAAGCTCTCGGGCGTGATGCACACTGGCAGCGCGCGGAATTGCGTCAGGTGGTCAAGGCGCTTCTGGTACGGCGACCTGCCCACGCTGGAGCCTATGGGGCGCTCAATGCCCGTGGGCTGGACAAACTCATTGGCCAGGCTCAGCTTGCCAGTCGTGCTGTAGGCGAGGTCGTCGTAGAAAAAGTGCGGGTGAATCGTCGTCGGCGGCGCCAGCTCGCTGAAGATCTGGTTCTTGGACAGCATGCGCGACGTCTGGGCCAGGTCAAAGCGCCGGTTGTGATTGAACTGCGGGATGCGCTTCTTCTCGTCCTTCATCAGAAAGAAGGTGTCGCGCATGCTCTCGGCGCTCATTGACGTGGAGTCAATCAGGGTGAACGCCTTGGAGGTGGAGCTCTTCGTCGCCCGCTTGACGACGCCGGCCGTGGTGGTCCACACGCTCTTCTTGTTTTTGGCATCGCCGCCCGCTCCTTGGTTTGCCGCGCTGTCCTGGGTCTTGGTGAATCCCTTGAGTTTGGCCCACGCAAAGTCAAAGTCGGCGGGGCCAGGCTGCGCCGCGTCGGTGATGCGCTTGTACTCCCAACCCTGCGTCTTCAAGCTCGTGCCCAGCAGCGCCTCCTCCTTGTCAAAGTCGCCCGATTTGGCCTCCAGGCCCGAGACGATGTTGGTCAGGAAGCTCTCGGTCATGCCGCGGCTGATCACGTCCCCCGCGTTGGGCATGCACGCCCCCGCCGCGCGCTTGGCGCTGATCACCTTGCCCGTGGCCTGCATGCGGTGCATCGGCTCCTTGTTCCTGTCGCGGCCGTCGGTGAAGAGCTTGGTGAGTTGCGCGTGCGCGTCGTGGCGCGGGTCAAGCTGCTTTGAGAGCGCGCGCTTGCTCATCTCGGAGCGGCACTGGCGCTGCATCTCCATCTCGTTGGCAAAGTCCATGCACTCCTTGCGCGTCTTGCCGCGCTCGCCCATCATCTGCTTGACGACCGCCGTGGCCAGGGTCGGGTGGCCCAGCTCGTGGGTGGGCGGGCCGCGGCCCTCGGGGTCGTACTGCTGCGGCTGCGGTTGCGGAGGAGGCGCCTGCGCTCCCTCTTGCGTTTCCGGCACGCGCGCGGCAAGCGGCACGGCCACGGAAGGCCCCGCGGCGGCGGCGGCGGGTGGAGGAGGAGCAGGCTCGGTGGCCACCGCCGCGGGCGTGCGATCTTGCCCCTCAAACTGATCCATCATCGCGTTCAGCGCCTCGTCGCCCAGATCCTCGTCTTCCTCGGTCGCGAGGCCCTGTGGCGCGGGCGGCGACGCAGGCGCCGCGGGCGCGTTCGCGACAGGGGTGGGCGGCAGCTCGCCCTCCAGCGTGCGGCGATCAAAGTCGTTGCCCACCAGGCTGGCAAGGGTCGCCGTAAGCTGGTGCATGTGCGCGCACGTCTGCGTAGAGTGGTCAAGCGAGTGCGACCACGCCGTCAGAATCACCTCCAGGTCCAGGCAGCGCTGCAGGCTGCGAATGACGTCGGCAAGCATCTCAATCACAAACGGTGCGAGGTGGCCGTGCTCGTCGGGCTGCATGTCCTCGTAGTCGAGCCCCGACTCGGCGACCTCAAACTTCTCAAAAATGGCGCTCTCCACGCAAAAGAGAATAAACATCATGCGCAGCTTGAGCTTCTTGCGCTTCGTCGGCTGCTCAAAGTTGAACTCGTGGTCAAGCATCTCGTACCACTTGTTGGTCAGCATGTTGGCATAGGTGAGATTGGGCTGGCAGCTGGGGACGTGCTTGATGAAGGCGAGCACGTACGCGGTGAGGCACGTGTGCACGCGGAACTGCGCAACCTGCGCATACAGGCTGTCCGAGACCGTTGCCAGGTCAAACTCAAGGTTGCCGGCCTCGGCGTCGTCGCCGGCGGGTGGCACCATGTGCGCCCAGCTGCGGTCGGACAGCGCCTTGCGATTGGTTGACGGCTCCACGTCGGCCTTCAGGCCGAGCGGGCCGCAGTTGGTGCAGATGAGGTGCGACTCAAAGTGCAGCGAGTCAATCACGACGGTAACGAACGTGTCAAGCCCGTTCTCGCCCGCCACCTTGACTGTGCGCTGGGTGACGACCCGCTGTTCCATCGTGATTGACTTGAGGTACTCCACCCGATCTGAGTCCTGCGAGGCAAAGTCGGCGGTGATCTCGTCGTAGTAGACCAGGCGGCCGCACAGAAAGTCAAAGCCGCCATTCATGCCCGCCTTGGCCGAGCCGGAACCGCTGCCCTTGACCCAGCCATCGCAGAGCAGCTGCTGCAGCCGCTTGGCGCGCATGGACTTGCCAGTGCCCGGGGTACCGCACATGAGGTAGAAGAAACTATAGTCCTGAAACGGTTCAAACGCGTGGATGTACGCCTCGGTCATGAGCTTGACGTCGCTGCCGGCAATGCGCACGCCTGACGAGAGCAGGTACATCAAAAACGCGCGCGACTGCCCAAAGAGCGAGAAGTCCGTGCACGTCATTGTCTTTTTGAACGCCTGCCCAACGTTGGCCGTGCCGTCCGAGGCGTTGGGGTGGTTGGGATTGACGACGCGGCCGCAGTTGGCCGATTCCCGCTTTTTGGCCACCTCGGCCACCATCTTGAGCGCATCGTGAAGCCCGAGGTGACACACGTCACGCCAGCCCGGCGGGATCATCTTCTGCGCCTTCTTGCGCTCGTACGCGTGCTCGTACTTTTGCAGGCCCAGCCGCACCGCCGCGTCCGTCGCCTCCGCGTGCTCGCGCTGCCGCTTGCGCGTCTTCTCCTTGGCATCAAAGACCTGGTACGCCGCCTGCTGCGCAGCGTAGTCGTCGTCGCGCAGCTCCGCGCGCCGCCGCTTGTCGTGCTCCTGAACCATCGCGTGCACCTTCTCCTGGCTGGTGCCATGCTCCCGCAGGATTTCACGCACGGAGATGACGTGGATCGCGCCCTTGTCGCCCTGACGCGTCTCGCCGTACGAGCGGAACTCAATCTTGGCCTCCTCCGCCGCCGTCTTGTCAAGGCTGTCGTTGCAGAGCATATCCGTGTCGTTTACCGCACGGTTGAGGCGCGCCTGGTCGGGATCCACCGCGTCCTCGTCGTGGTGGAAGAGCGCGAGGATGGCGTCGCGATTCTCCTCGTACGTGAGCTTCCCGCGCTCCTGCGCCTTTTTCAAAATGGGCGACGTGTCCTTGTTCAGGTCCCAAAACTGGCGCAGCAGGATCTCGCCAGGCTCAACCGAGCCGTGCATCTTTGCCGGCAGTGGCAGCTTGAACAGATCAATGCCCGCCGCATCGTGGCAGATGTAGAACCAGCCATTGTCTTTGACGTGCTGCGGCGGCTCAAAGTTGCCTTCGGCGTCGTACCAATCGCGCGGGTCGCGCAGCGACGGGTGGATGCCGAGCGGTTTGCCCTTGGCGTCCAGCATGCCCGCCGTGTGCACGTTGACGCCCGGGTGGCCCGGGGCAATCACGTTGGGCAGCACGAAGCGCTTGTGATTGTGCGAGACGCTCGGGCCGAAGGGGTGCCGCCCGCCATACTCGTCGTGGACAAACTTTTGAAAGGGCTGCACGGTGCACCCCGGCGGCGTGTCCTTCTTGATGTCCGCGTAGTACGGGCGACCCGCGTTGCCCGGGGTCTGCCCGCCCACCGACTCCAACATCTTGATGTAGTCCGAGTTGGTGCAGATGCGCTTCCACAGCGTCGCCGCCTCCTTCTCCAGATCGTTGCCAGAGGTCATGCCGCGCTGGATCTTGTTCTGGCGCTCCATGCTCTGCCGGCGCAGCGCCTCGGGGATGCCGTTGAGCGTGCCGTTGCGCTTGATGTCATTGTTCTCGTTCATGAGCTCGTGGACCAGCTGCTCGTTGGAGAAGCCCTTGTCAAAGATGAGCATGAAGTAGTTGATTCCCGTGAACTTCTCGTCCTCGTCGTAGCAATAGCACGCGCCCCAACAAAACTGCTGCGCCGTCACCTCGCGCTCCTCCTGGATGTTGGAGTTGCGGTCGGGGCAGTAGGTGTAGCTCTTGAGCCTGCCGTTGAACTTGTCCCGTAGCTTCTTCAGGTCCTCCTCCTCCATGGCGCCCTGCCCCGCCGCCTGCGCATTGGTGATTTCGCTGTGGTTTTTGGAGCAGATGAAGCCCTTCGCCGTGCCCATCGTCTGCAGGCCCATCATCGCGCACGTGGCAACCGTGCGCGCCTGCGCCCCCGGGTCGCTCTGCGTCTCAATGTCGCCTACGTACTCGGCGTCTTTGGCCATCTGCCACTTGGCGATGAAGCCCACCTTGAGCACACGGCACGGCCGGATCGTCCCCGTGCCAAGCGGGCTGTCACTGGTCCATTGCGTCCAGTAGTCGCTGATGCCGGTTTCAAAGGTGGGCGCGATCGGCTGGTCAATGTTCTTGCCCATGATCTCGTCCGAGTACCCGGGCACCTGATTCAGTCCCTGGCTGAGGCGCACCGCGGTCGAATTGGGTGCCGCGCCCCGGCTGCTCGCACCGTCAAACCCCACGTCGCTCTGGCTTGCGCGCTCATCGTCCTCGCTCCAGATGCTCTCGTCATCGGAGTTGCTGTTGCTGTTGTGGCCGCTGCCGAAAACGCTCCGTTGGTCCTCGTCCCCTTCGTCGCTCCCCTCGTCTTCGGATTGCGATTGCGAAATGGACCGTTTGCGTCTTGCCCGCGCGTGCACCGGCGCCTCGCCCCCCTCTCCCTCCTCACCCTCTTCCTCCGACGAAGCCAGCTCCTGCTCCGCAGCGCGCTCGCGCGCCATGTCCGCCTCATGCTCAAGCTCCCGACCCAACTCGGACGAGTCGCTCATCGCTGCCACCCACGCCCCGACAAAGTGTAATGGCAACGCAGCGGCCACGCGGGCAGAGACTAGCGATGGTCCGACCTGATTAGGAAATTACAAGCCGCAAATTATAGTTTTGATGGAGCGACCGATGGATTGGCCGCCCGTGCGCAGGCATGTGCGCACGGAGAAGCTTGCCAGCGCCCGATGAGCGCTGGCAGGTCCATGGGTCGGGGGGCGTCCCGTCCGCAACTTTGCACCCCCTATCGGTCCGCCGCAATCTCGGAGGGCGAGATCCATTTGCTGCGAGAAAAAACTGAGCACTTGAGCATGCTCGGTTTGTGGCCGGTCGGGCCTTATATATAAGAAAAAAATATAAGGTTTTGGGAGGCTGGCGACCAACTTGAGAGTTTGTGACTTGTGTGTTCAAAATGGCGGCTTTGCGCCGCAATGGAGACGTCGGTGTCGTACGAGACGCCAATGGAGGTCAAAGTCACCGTGGAGCAGAAGGAGCCACCACCCGTTGACATGACCGTCGCCCCGACGTCGCGCGCCTCGCGCGCGGCCCGCTCGCCCGAACCCTCCGAAGCCGTGCAGGCGGCCGCCTGGGCAACCGTGGCGCAAAACGCGACGCGTATGGAGGCGCTCGGACTGACGCGCCTGGAGCGCCAACCGGTCGTGGTCTTCGCGACCAAGCTCGGTCGGGGCGGCAGCCGCTCGGACGCCACGGGCGCGCAAGCGCGCCCGGCGCCCACGCTCTCGCACGTCTTCTCGCTGCAGCGGCCCATTGAGGCCAACCTGCGCGAGGCCAGCTACCTCACCTACCAATCGGTGCTTCCGCTTGAGTCGACGCAGCTGGCCGCGGCCGGCATGCGCAGCAACTCGGTGCGTGCGAGCGTGGTGCACAAGCAAAAGAAGACGCAGGGCGGCGGGCAGCAGACGACGCGCAACAACCTGCAAGACCTGTCCGCCAGCTGGGCGGCCCAAGCGACGAGCGTTGCGATCGCGCTCGGCGCGGCCGAGCGCGAGTTTGGCGCCGCGAGCAACGCGAGCGCCACCAACGCCTTCCGTCCCTCGTCGCTCGTGGACGGCAGCCCAACGGCCGACATGCCGCGCGAGTTCGTAATGACCAGCTCCACGCGCCTGCTGCCGCACGCGCTGCCCACGCGCATCGTGACGCACAGCTTTCTTGTCACCATGCAGGGTTTTGCCACGAGCGAGCTTGAGGCGGGCGCCATCCGCTCGCTCGTGCCGCAGCAGGTGTCGTCCCTGCGCAGCGTGTGCAACTACATCGTGGACAAGACCGACGGCGTGTCCATCTGGGCCGCGTGGGTGCTCCTCGTGCACATGCTCTCCGACCCGCGGCTGCGTCGGCTCGTGCAGGCGTCGCCCATCACCGACAGCGACGTGGCCGTGGCGCACCTGTTCACCAACTACGCGCGCGCCGAGGTGACGCGGCGCGCGCGCATGGATCAGGCCGCCCAGCAAAAGGCAAGTGCCAAGGGTGGCACGACGTCCAAGGCACGTGCGGCGGCGGCAGCACAGCCGTCAGACAAGGCGACGGCCGAGCTGCAGGCGCAGGTGGCGCAGCAGTCGGTTGCCGACAAGCAGACGCTCTCGCTCAAGCGCAAGCGGCCCCCCTCGTCGGGCGTCGTGCAGGTCTCGGGCGGCGTGCTCGACTATTGGAGCGCGGCGCTGGCGTCCGAGTACGCGTCCATCCTCAAGCTCATGATCACGCAGAGCAAGGCGCTCGCCAACCAAGCGTCCATCCAAACGCTGACGGGGCAGGCGCCGCAGGACTTTGACGTGCAGCGCAACGCGCTGCTGGTGAACATCTCAAGCGCCAACGCCGTGAAGAGCGCCGAGGCGCTCTCCAGCCTCGTGGTCACCGGTCCCGACCGCGTGCCCAAAGTGGTGACTTGGCGCTGCCGCAACGCCCAGGGCAGGCCCAAGGTGCACACGGGGATCGTGCGGTCGCAGGTGGACGCCTCCAACACCACGATTCACGCCGTGAGCATTCCGGAGTCCTTCAAGAAGCTTCCGTTCAAGCACCACTGCGCCGAGCTCTGGTCCGTGGCGGTGCGCAACGTCACGCCGCACGACGCGGCCACCAGCCTCGTGCCGGGCGTCGTTGAGGGCCTTCGGCACCACAAGCAAGTAGAAGCGGGCCTGCTGCCGATGCGGAACAAGCACCACCAAACGCGCATGCTGGACGGGATCAGGCACCGCACCGCGCGCTCCGCGTGCGACGGGTCGCTGGACGTTGCGCTCACGGGCATCGCGCGCGGCTTCCTCGTCTTCCGCGCGCAACTGGTGGTCAGCGAGTCGCAGGTGCGCACCGGCGCGCTGATCGCCGAGCGCATGCGCGGCGCCGCGTTGAACGCGCGCGAGACCGCGCGCGAGATGCCGATGGGCGATCACGAGTCGTGCGGTGTCCTGTCCGAGGAGACGCTCAACGGCATCCCCGAGCCGTACGCGACGCCCTCGTCCAACCTCACGCTCGCGCTGGAGGCCAACGAGCAGGCGCGCATCATCCTGCGCTCCAAGTGCCGCCGCGGCGACCCCTGTCGCCACGTGACGGGCGTCATCTCGCCCGTGGAAATGGCGGAGGCCGCGTGCGAGGAGCACGACCGGCCGCAGAGCCTGCTGCCGATCGTGGACTGCCGCGTTGAGCTGCTGGACAAGGACGAGGAAGGCGAGGCGCTGCCCAGCCGTCGCGACGCGCGGCTGCGCACCGCGGCCATCACGCTCACGGTGTGCGGAGACTCGCCGGTGCGCCTCGTGGATTTGCTGGAGGCCTTTGTGCACGAGGACCGGCGCGACGAGCGCATGCAGCAGACCTTCCAGGCGCTCGCGCTGCTGCACGGCGGCGTGGTGCGCGCGAGCGAGATGAACGACGTCGCCGCCTCCATCTCGGCGGGGCACGTCAACTCCAGCATCGCCTCGGCCAAGCGCATCCTCGTGGGCGACCTGAACATGCGCCTCCACCTCACCCTGTACCAGGTCTATCGCGTGGGCACGAGCAACGTGCCGCGCTCCTTTGAGACCACCGCGTGGTCGGGCGCCTACCCTGCCGGCTTTGACATCGGCACGTCGGGCGGCATCGGCATCCGCGCCTCGTCGGTGACGGCAGACAAACGAAACCATGGCAAGATCCTCATGGGGCAGGAGCAAGTGGACGAGTGGTGCCGCGAGTCGGCCTGCACGCACTACATGCAGATCAACAGCACGCAGTACGCGGCCGTGCCGCGCGAGGCGCGCGGCGTGCCGCACCTCACAATCCCCGGGGTGCACGCGTACCTGGACGACTACGCTGATGCCATGGAGCACGCGCGCACGCTGCTGGGCATTGAGGATCGGCGCACGGTTGACTCCCTGCAGTGCCTCACGCTCGGCCCCTTTGCCGAGCGGCAGCCGCCCCACATCTCGGAAAGTTCGGACCCGACCGTGCCCAAGCGCTTCCGCAACCCCGACGACGCCGTGCGCAGCGAGGGCCGCGCCTTCCAGGTGGACGCGACGTGCGCGGACGTTGCCATCACGCGCGAGCCGCTCATCCCGTGCGTCGCCATCACCTCGCCGCAGGACTGCATCTTTGGCCAGTCGCAGCCCTTTGTATCGTCCATCCTCGGCGCCGTCGCGGCGCTTGACCAGCTGAGCCGGTGCGCCTTCCTGACGGCGCACCCCAAGTGCCCTCCGATCCGCATGGCGTCGCAGGAGGTGTACCTGCTGTACACGCTCCTCAAGTGCTATTACTCTGGCGAGACGCCACCGCACGGACTCTCGCACCTCTGGGCGGCGCAGGCCGTGGTGTACCTCAACGCCATCTTCACGAGCGGCCACCTCATGGCCGACAAGACCATCGTGGAGGCGCACGCGCTCGGCCCGGCGGCGTGCGTCAAGCGCATGAAGGAGCAAGCGCAGCGCTCCAAGCGGCCCATCGGGGCGCCGCTCAAGAAGCTCGTGACGGCCGAGCAGTTTGCCGCGGCCGAGAAGTGGTGGGCGCCCTTCCTGCGCACGCAGGAGAACTTGAACGTGTGGCTGACGGTGCAGCCGCTGGTGCAGCTCTTTGCCGAGGCCAACGGCTCGCTTGACCAATTATCGGAGCACCTCAACGGGTTTTGGTCGGCCGTGGACAAGCTCATGCGCTTCGGCGCGTGGCTGCACCACAGCCCCGACGGCATGAAGCCGCCCGTTGAGCCCTCGCCGCTCGTTGGCGTGCGCGCGGCGACGCAGGTGCGCGCCGAGCACGTGACGCCGCAGTTTGTGGGCCGGAGCGGCCGCTTCGGCGAGTCCAAGCCCGCGACGGCGTGCGTCCTGGGCGTGATGCCCATGGGCTTGCAGCAGCTCGCCTCGCTGCTCCAAGCATCGGTCAACGATGAGCGCGTCGTCGTGCAGTACGCGCACAACTTCAGCTTCCTCATCTATCGCCCGAGCGCGGCGCCCGACATCCTGACGGCAAACAACAAGGAGCGCTCGTCCAAGGCCATCTCGTGCGTCAACGTGGAGGGCGACGAGGCCGCCTTCGGCACGCGCGCCGACAAGATGGCGGCGTGCAAGCTCCATCGCGCCGCGTGGAAAGCCAACCTTGACTACGTCAAGCCGCTGTGCCTGCGCGTCTGCCCGCCGCGCCCCAATCAGGAGCGCGCGCGCGGCGACCGCGCAGCGGTGGACTTTGCC